>JAESFM010000096.1_pt1 | contig 40114 bp, 35 predicted proteins | sample 9266171 | NCBI WGS metagenome assembly JAESFM01 (sample SAMN14505069, study PRJNA617099) | algae metagenome | isolation source: Hassallia sp. WJT32-NPBG1 and co-occurring heterotrophs from well developed... | place: USA: Mojave Desert, Joshua Tree National Park, California | collected 2006-06-22 | reverse complement strand
ACGAGCAAGAGTAATTTAGATGCGTTTGCCCTGGTCGTCAAGCCCATTTTTTACACGGTCCTTTATCCTCATCCTCTTTCTTTTGTCAAGTTATCTTTATACCAAATTAGATGAGCTTACCCTGCTACGTGGCCTTAGTTCCTGTAGCCCTAGGCTTCCAGCCTAAGCGCTAGCAACCTCACAAATCACCATCATATGTGATAAATATTTGTCAATACTATAATGGACAACTTGTAGTCCGGCTTTTTCTATTTCTTGCAGAAGTTCAGGTATTTCATATTTATGATGTCTCCAAATAGTAATTTCTTCACCTTCCAAAATTTCAATATTCTTATCTATTTCACCATACTTAAAATTTAGAGTGTAATTATGACGAAATTTAATATTAGCAACTATACTATCTGTTTCTAAATCATACTTTCTTATAAGTTCACAATCTTCAGATTTAATTCCAATCTTGTTTTTAACCCATTTATATACTTCTTCTGCATGATACTTGCAGCCACCTCTGACTTTTCCATCCCAATTAGAGTTAGAACCAGTTTCGTTAGTGAACACAAGTAAATCATTATTACCCATGCTGTCTCTAAAGTTTTTCAGGACTTTAGTTATATTTTGATGATTGCCCATTGTCACACCCAAGTGTAAAATTATTTTTGGTGTATCGTCAGTTTTCAGGTGAGCTTGATTTGTTACCCAAACTTTAGGTAGACAACTATTTTCTATGTCAATTGTATGACTTATAAACTCGACTAGTGGAAACCAATTCTGAAAATTTTGCTTGGATAACTTAAGTAATTCTTCGCTAATATCTAAGGCTATATATTTATTAATCTTATTCAATTTGCTAAGTCTACTGACAAATTCTTTAACTGGATATGAATTTCCTGAACCGACATCTATAATGTTGACTTTTTCACACTTTTGATGATTGCCATTAATATATTCAAAGTTCTTCCTTAAAAGGTCAATTTCTAAACTTGATGTCCGATACCATTTAGGAATAATATATTTTCGATAAAAATCATTCCATATTTTTGCGCCTCTACCTTTATAAGAATACTTTAGAGGTATTTCTCGTCTGAATTCTAATGCATGAATTAGCTCAAAAATTTCTTCTTCAGAAAAAATAGAATAAAACTCAGAACTTGGCTTTGCCGTGCGACCGCTAAAAGTTGGAAGATCCGAAGAAAATGGTGAATTGCTATGAATATTTTTAGCCATTGTTCTTGTTTTTTAGTTTTCTGAGGTATTTAACGCTAACAAATTGATTAGACCAATGCTTGCCTCTGTTAGGTATTTTCCCATACCCCTATCCCAAAACTAGGAGTTTGTACCAGATGCTTTCCTTGTTTCTTACCTAAACCCTGCGCGATCGCACGCTCTTTGTGCGCGTGGGAATTGTTGTGAAGTCCCAAAAGCATCCATATGTCTGTAGAGCGAGGCAGATTTTTTGGGATGCAGCGTATTCTGTAGCGTATGAATCAAAACCCAGTTTGCTTAAATTTGGGCGAGAGACAGAGCGCATTCTATCAATGAAGAGGCACACAGTCATGGACATATCGAAGATTAAAGAACACATGCCCGTCTACGCAGAAGGTTCCGGCGGTTTGTCAGGGGCATCTGATGTGCATATTGCCAATATCGATTCTATAGATAAAGGTAAATATCTCAAGTTGACGAAGCATAACGCCCCCGATGGGCAACACCACTGGTGTCCAATCGATTGGGTGAGGGCAGCGGATGAACGAGCCGTCTACCTTAACAAAACGGTGGACGAAGTGATGGCACAATTGCTGTCTGAGCAGCCAGAGTAGTGTTTGAAGCCATTGGACAGTTTTGGTGCGTGGTTCATCCAAACACGCCAAAAAATACCTCCAGGTGGGGTTTCACAAACGATAGACAAAAATGGACAGCCTTGTTTTGAAATATTTATGGGGCATCACAGACAGTCTGTGTAGAAGGCTGCCCATTTTTGTCCAGGTTCAGTCCAAGGAACATTGCTAAGTTTTGGCTTTTTTGTGAACTGCTGCACTCATTTTCAACAACTGCGATGCAGTTGTTGATTACTTTTTCAATGTTGTTTCTATTTTTCCGAAATCGCTCTTGACACCATTGTAGTCATTATTAGGTAAGTGACTTATAACTAACTTCTATAACTAAAAATCAGGGAATATATCTCTGCCATCTCTTATCAAAAGCCCAGTCATTGTACTGGGCTTTTAACATTTTTTTATTTTGATGTACTTTTTTTCGGAATCGCATCAATCAATGTGTATTCATCAAACAGCTACTAAATTAATGTACAGGAAATATAAAATGTTGAACTACAAAAAATATGCCGCATTGCTTGCTTTACTGCCAGTTGTTACTCTCTGGGCTCAAACAGCTAATGCTGAAACTTTAAAGACCAAAAATTTTAACGTCACAATTACAAGAAACTGCCCAGAAGGATATGTAACTTGCAACAATGTTACATATTATGGAAAAGATTTGAGGACAGGTAAATCGATTCGTCTGACTGGCAAAACAATCCACAGAACTGGTGCGGATGGTGTTACGCCAAGTCGCTTCCTCGGTTATCAGTTCCGCAATGGAGAGTACCTCTATCGGTTGACAGACAACACTTTGCAAGTTTATCAAGGAAAGAAACTGATAGTTCAAGAACAAGGATTTTTGACAAATTAAAAACTATAGTTGAGTTTTTTTAAGCCTGATATCAGTTGTAGCTCCAAGCTAAATATTCATACAGCAGATTGCTAATTCAAATAGTGCTTGAAGAATATGTCAATCATATTCCTCCTTATTACTTGAAAATTTCTGATACCAAAATGAATATATGGAAACTCAACCAGGCAAATTAGAACTTGACAAAGAATATCCATCCGTAGATGAGGCATCAGCTATCCAGACGATTGAGCATAACTACCAAGCCGACGCGATGCTCACACGAAACATCATGGTTGTGTTGCCAACACTAATACTTTACGAAGCGATTATTGAGGACAAGCAATAATTTTTCCAGGTTCTATAATAAGGCTAAAATAATCTGGTAAATACAAGTTTAGTTTGCTTTTTTGTTATTTAATCGCAAATAATTCCCCTTCTAGCGCATGCTGCACAATTATGATCAGGAAAGCTCTGTTTTTTTATTCAACAGTGCTTTGGGAGTAGTGCGATCGCTATTGTCGATTATCATTCACCTAACCAAGGAACACACTATTATCTAAAAAGCCACAAATGTATTTTATTTTAGCTGGCGGAAGGTGTTTCGAGCAAATAGTGTGTCATACTTTTGATCGGGGCAAACTTTATGATTTATCTAAAATATAGAGTTGCCATCGCCGCTCACAAAAGTCTATACATAACTAGTCAAAGCTAGCCAAAGCTAGTGATTTCTACACAAATGCATTCGTAATAAGTCAACCACAGAGCCTGACAAACGCCAGTTTCTCTATTCCCTTAATAAAGTTAGGAATTACTTTTCGCCCAATGTTCAAACTTCCGTTGATATCGGTAGAACGCATGGCAACAGAAAAGCCTACCCAAAATCAATAGCAATGGGTAGAGATGTATAGGAATTAAGTTAGACTTGCTCACCCCTTCAATTCGTTGAAATCAACGAAGATCCGAAAAGGCATCCTGCGATCGCGATCAGCAAAAGCACGTCGGTGCATGCCGAAGCGGTTACTTTCACGCTTGTGCAGCAGTTGAATGCTGATAAAACACCAGTGAAGTCAGGGAGATTTTCAGTTTATCGGGCGTAAAACTGTCAAATAGTCTTCGCTCTTGGCTATTATCGCAAGCCAAGCCCCTAAACGTGAAAGTAACCGTTGGTGAGGAGTTATCCTCAATTACTACGAAAACGTCTTTTACTTTGTTTGTGTCTAGCAACTGCTTTACGCTTATGTTTTTGCAGAGGTGTTTCAAAGTGGCGATGCTTTTTCATGTCTGGAAAAATTCCAGCTTTGGAAACTTCTCGTTTAAATCGGCGTAAGGCTGACTCAATTCCTTCATTTTCGCCGGGAATTATTTGCGTCATTGTATCTCCAATTAAATTGATATTTCGGGGTTTTACAAACGATAGACAAAAATGGACAGCCTTGCACGTGAAATATTCATCGAGCATAACAGACAGTCTGTATAGAAGCGCGAAGTTTAAGCGGAGGTTCCCTCCCATCAAAGCTTCGCAAGGGAGGCTGCCCATTTTTGTCCAGGTTCAGCCCAAGGGGTGGTGAGCAAAAAAGGGCAGACAAGGAGTCTACCCTTAAGACCAACGAGTTAAACTCTTGCTCTCAAAGCTTAGTAGCGACCTCGAGAGTATCCACCACCACCACCTCGTCTGTCACCACCACCACCAGAGGAACCTCTGTCTTCACGGGGTTTAGCTTTATTAACTTTTAAGCTACGACCCATCCAATCAGCGCCATCGAGCGCGTCGATTGCCGCTGTTTCTTCCTCGTCCTTTGCCATTTCGACAAAGGCAAAGCCTCTCGGACGACCTGTTTCGCGATCACTGGGCAGCTGAACGCGGTTTACTGTGCCGTATTCACCAAAAGCTCGCTTCAGGTCTTCTTCTGTAACTTCATAAGACAGATTACCGACGTAAATGGACATAAAACATCTCCAAGAAATCTTAAGTGTAGAGATTTAGATTCAGTAGAGACTTTATAAAAAGGAGTCATATCACCGAAAATAATACTCAATTAAACACAACTATAACATAAAAAACGTAGTTCTTGCTTACTTATACCCACATAATTGCATAATCTTAGTTACGGGGCGTGATGTTGGTTTTTTCTTCTGATGAAGCGATCGCGCTTTGCGGGATGGGCGACAACGCGATCGTGCCAGAAAACTTCTTAAGAAATTAAGTCTAAGACTTCCACCAACAGCGATCGCCTTATAAAACCAGCAAATAGATTTTACTGTGGGCTGCTTAGTTGATTTAGCACTTACAACATAAAAGGTTAGTCAAGGAGACTTTGCACCTACTTTTAAGCATAAAACGCTAGATAAGCTATTTTTTACTTAATTTTACAACATTTTTATTATTGCGTCATAAATCGTTATGAAAGTTTACTTTTACAACACTCGTAAAAGATACGGTTGTTTCTCGAACTTTTCAGCACACGGCTTTGAATTAGATGGGTTATATTGGTCTACCAGCGAACACTATTTTCAAGCGTAAAAATTTCCTTTAACCCTTGATGCCGAACAAATCCGCTTAGTAAAAACACCGAAAGAAGCGGCGAAAATGGGACGCTAAAGAACTCGTCCCCTACGTGCTGATTGGGAACAAGTTAAAGACGATATTATGCAAAAAGCGGTATTACGCAAATTTGAAACTCATGCGGATATCCGAGAAATTTTACTTTCTACTAAAGATACAGAAATAGTCGAAAATTCTCCTATTGATTATTACTGGGGTTGTGGTCCTAATGGCAGTGGTAAAAATAGGCTAGGAATAATTTTAATGGAAGTGCGAGAGATATTGCGTCATAGTTCTCATATAAACGCTCATAATAGCTAAACTTAATAACATTATTTATTTTAATAAGACAACAGAGTTATGACACTCATAAATGAGTCTTGTTGTTATTCTTTGCGTCTGTTGCCTAATACGAAAAATCTGCTGATAGGAGGATTTATATTTTGTTTAATTTAATCTCGAATGGCGGTACAGCAAAATAGACTTCTTACAGAAGTAGGGGAAAGGGGAAAGGGTATTAAAAAACATACATTTATAGAATGAGTCTTGAGGTCTAATAATTAAAATTGTATTTCTCTATACAGGGAAAGCTATGAAATACTGCAAATGGTTCTGGGATGAATCCCTTGGTGGTGAGTTTGATGAGTGGGGTACTAGTACTTACTTTATGGAAATTAATGAGAATTCACGCGTTGTTAGACAAATAGAGGTTTACGAAAACGGAGACGTTCTATTTTATGATCATCCGCACTTGGGCGATAATTACGGCATGTTAAGTGATAAACGCATGCAAAAAGAAGATATACAAGAATTTGAAATTACAAAAGCCGAATTTGAATTAATGTGGAATACAAAAAGACCAATCAATAGATAAAAATTTCTAAACTAACGTAAAGTATGACTCAAAATGACGACGAACGTTTACGCCGCTGGCGACTTTTGTTAGGAAGTCAAGAAGCTGATGGTACAGGTTGTCGATTAAGCGGTGTTGATTTGGCAATGGACAACGCCTTGAGTGCATTGTACGATTCGGACCGCTCTGGTGGTTTAGGCTCTTCATCCCCAAAAGTTGCTCGTTGGCTTTCTGACATCCGCACTTATTTCCCTTCATCGGTAGTTAAGGTGATGCAACTCGACGCGCTAGACCGTCTCAATTTGCGTCAAATGTTGTTAGAACCAGAAATGCTAGAAGCTGTTGAGCCAGATGTACATTTAGTGGCGAATTTGCTTTCTTTAAGCAATATTATGCCTAGCAAAACTAAAGATACAGCTCGTATGGTTGTGCGTCGCGTCGTCGAAGAGTTACAACGCAAACTCGCTAACCCGATGCGTCAAGCTGTTATGGGAAGCTTAAACCGCAGCATCCGCAACCGTCGTCCCCGACATAATGAAATTGATTGGAATCGCACCATCCGCGCCAATCTCAAGCATTATCAACTCGAATATCGTACTATTATTCCGGAAGTTCGCATCGGTTATGGACGCAAGCGAAGTAATTTACGCAACATCATACTCTGCATTGACCAAAGTGGCTCGATGGCAGCTTCTGTTGTTTATGCAGGTATTTTCGGATCTGTATTGGCATCTTTACCAGCAGTGCAGACGCGGATAGTTGCTTTTGATACCGAAGTTGTAGATTTGACTGATGAAGCGCAAGACCCGGTAGATTTATTATTTGGCACTCAATTGGGTGGTGGGACTGATATCAATAGAGCCATAGCATATTGTCAAAATTTTGTGCAACAGCCCCAAAATACAATTTTAATATTAATAAGTGATTTGTATGAAGGGGGCGACAAGAAAGAAATGCTCAAGCGAGTTGCAGCCATGGTGAATGCTGGGGTGCAATTTATCGCCTTGCTAGCGTTGAATGATGACGGCGCTCCGATGTACGATCGCCATATTGCTTTATCATTAACAGAATTTGGTATTGCCGCGTTTGCTTGCACTCCTGATAAATTTCCCGATTTAATGGCAGCTGCGATCGCTCGTCAAGATATTAGACAATGGGCAGCGGCTAATGATATAGTGACCACACGAAGCAAAGGCGCTTATTAGCACGCCTAAATTTATTGAATAACTTGACAGATGCCCTTTATACGCTGTTCCAACAAAGAATTTAAAGCTGCTTCTTGATTCTTCAGGTTAACAACAAGTGGAGCCTGGTCTGTTAATCTCGTCCTTGTTTTAACTAACTCAATCTGCACCTTTTCTAACTCAGCTAACACATCCTTTACACCAGGTATCAAACCAAGAGAAGCAACATCTACAGCTTTAAACTTACCGGGATTGAATTTACGGCACGCTTGTTGTTGCTGAACACTAGGCACATTGGCTTTTACCAGCGTGTAGGCAATAAAACCAGTTAATCCTACAGAAAAAAGAAAAACTCCTGATATAACCAGCCAGCGCAGCTTCTGAACTGGCGAATAATTTTGAATATTTATCTCTTCTGGCATCAGGCTTTTGTCCTACAAGTAATATCGAGGAACGCAACTTTGTATTACCAGCCATTAGTTACACCAATCTCGTTCGGCTGTCCAATGGCGGTCGGAAGTTTGATAGACTTTTACTTGTTGTAAACCAACTTGAGAAATTAGCTGGTTTACCTCATCAAGGGTCAGTGCAGCGTTTAGAGAATCGCGAAATAACTTTTTTTGATACTCATCATATTCTTCACCGATGCTATCAACTAAAGCATTCATGATTTCCGCATTGGCTGGTCTAAATAGATCGCGGATGAAAATGCCGCCATTAGATTTCAGCACCCGCTTGAGTTCTTTAAAGAACGGCAACGGATCGGGTAAGTGATGAACAAGGCTATTAGAGATAATCATATCAAAATGCCCGTCCTCGTAAGGCAAAGATTTCGCATCCACTAATTCGAGACTAATTGAAGATTGTAAGTTAGCCTGTTGAACGTGTTGCGCGGCAACTTCCAGCATACTTTGAGCTGCATCAATAGCGATAATTTGCCATTGAGAACGCATTTGAGAGATTAAAACAGGGATGCGACCCGGACCTGTGCCAGCATCCAACACTATACCTTGTTCTGGGGGTCCAAGAGCGATCGCCTTCAAGGCAAAATCCGTATTTACCTCTGTGAAATCCATTGCGTCATATTCAATAGCCTCAGTGAGACTATCCATCACCTCAGGTTCCAGAATTCTTTCCATTATGAAAGATACGCCCAAGCTATGGGAATACTAAACATATCATTACAAATATCACGGATCAGTTGATGTAAAAAGGCGAATGCAATTTTAACCCAAAAAATACAGTTTCCTTGCCAGTAACTAGAATACATACGAATGCAAGGTAAGGCGGCACAATTAGCCACGACTTTGATAAAAATTTACAACGTGAAATGCTACTTCTACAAGATAATGACGATTACTCATCAAAAGCTTCTAAGCTACTGCGACAAGGAATTCAACAACAACAAGCAGGAGATTTAAGTGCTGCGATCAAGTCTTTACAAGAATCCTTAGCATTGTCTCAAGCATTTGGAGGCTTAGAAACACAAACAAAGACGCTTTCTTATTTAGCACTAGTTGCATACACTTCAGAAGATTATAAAAGCGCAATTTCTTACTCTCGGCAGTGTCTATCTTTAACCAAGGGTTCTTCTGATTTGCGGGTGCGAGTGCAAGCGTTTTCTCATTTGGGGAATTCTTATCGTCACCTAAACGAGCATGAAAAGGCAATTCAGTTTTTGCAAGAGTGCTTGAAAATAGGACAGCACTTGCAAGATAAGCGGACTCAAGTGGTGGCGTTGAATAACCTAGGATTAGTTTATAAAGCTTTGGGCAAAATAGCACAAGCGATTGAGTATCAGCAGCAAAGCCTAGAATTTGTTCGCGAGCTTGAAGACCATTGGGGTGAGGAGCAAGTGTTAAAAAATATTGGCAATGCTTGGTATGCTTTGAGCGATTATCCCAAAGCAATCGCCTATTATGAACAGTGTGTCACACTAGCGCGTCTCAACAACCGCCGCAATGCATCTCAGGTGCTGAAAAACCTCGGTAATGCTTATTATGCGATCAGGGATTATGCCAAAACAATTATATATTATGAAGAACGCTTGCATATAGCCAGAGAACTTAATGATAAACGTAGCGAAGAACAGTCTCTTAGCAGTTTAGGAGTTGCTTGCTCTGCTTTGGCGGATTATACCAAAGCGATTACATATTATGAACAACGTTTAAATTTAGCTAGGTTAGTTAAAGACCGTCGCAGCGAACAACAAGCTCTTACCAGTTTAAGAGTTGCTTGCTCTGCTTTAGGCGATAATGCCAAAGCAATGCAATATCAGCAACAGTTATCTAACGAATAGGAAGTGGGGAGATGGGTGAAAAAGAGGGGTAAAGGGGAAAGGGGAAAGGGGAAAGGTATGGAAATAAAGAGCTATTTAAAAAAACTCTTGATTTTTATTAACCTTTCCCCTGCGCTCCGCGCTTACCCTTTCCCCTTTAACCCTCTTGTCCCCGACCCTTTCCCCTTGGACCCTCCCTTTGGTAAGTTTGTAGTAAGGAATGCGCGTCCTTATATTATTTAGATAAGGACTGAAGTCCTTACTACAAAAATCTTTGTAATGACGAATTGACCGACGTGATATCACTTTAAGAAATTGGCTTTCTCGCAATCACGACTAACACGACACAATTTTATTAGGCATACCACTCTAGAGGAACTTGGTCTAGATTGGTGGGAGTGGCTATGGTATCATTCATCTCCCAAATTGTATTATCGCCAGTTTGAGTATTGCGCCAGAAGATGTCGGTCTTGCCATCGCCATTGAAATCGCCAATACTAGAACTCCAGGCTGGGTCAACTTTCGGCATAAAAGCAGAAGTATCAATATTTGTACCATCCATCAGCCAAGCAGTATTTTCCCCCGTTAGAGAGTTGCGCCAAAAGATGTCAGTTTTGCCATCACCATTGAAATCGCCAATGCTAGGATTCCAGTTGGCATCAAGTGTTGTTAAAGTATTTTCATTGATCAGGATGCCACTCATCTGCCAAACTTTGTTCTCTCCGGTTTGAGCATTGCGCCACAAAATGTCAGTATTGGAATCTCCGTTGAAATCGCCAAGGGTGTAATTCCAGGATGGGTCGAGTTGGGATAGAGAATACTCACTTTCTTTGGTCCCATCCATAAACCAAACTTTATTCTCACCAGTTAGATTATTACGCCAGAAAACATCGGTCTTGCGATCGCCGTTAAAATCTACAATGCTACGAGTCCAGTTGGCATCAGTTGTCGGTAAAAAAGCCGCAGTGCTAACTGTTGTGCCATCCATCACCCAAGCAGCATTCTCACCAGTTTGAGCATTGCGCCACAAGATGTCAGTTTTGCCATCAGCGTTGAAATCGCCAATGTCACTATTCCAAGATGGGTCAACTTGCAATACAGAACTTCCAGAGGCAACTTTTGTACCATCCATCAACCAAATAAAATTGTCGCCACTTTGACTATTACGCCAAAACATATCGCTTTTACCATCAGCGTTAAAATCGGCGATCTTAAAATTCCAGGATGAGTCAAGTTGATCCAAATTACCTGTCTCAGCAACTCTTGTACCATCCATCAGCCAAATTGAGGTTTCACCCGTTTGAGAGTTGCGCCAGAATTTATCTGTCTTACCATCACCGTTGAAATCGGCAAGAATTGCCGGACTGTTGAAAATTGAGTTCGGATTTTCTGCTACTTGTGCAGATTCTGAGGATTTACCCAAACCTAAAAAATTATCTAAATTAAGCTTGTCTCCCAAATTTTTTACCGATTCTATTGATTTTAAGGCACTATCTGTAGAAATAATTAAGGAATCTTTAGATTCAAACATAGATTGTGTTTTTTACTAATTCTCCTAACTATTTTTAACTACTTCTTTTAGAGTTTTCTGTTAGTTTATAACATCAAATATTTTGATTTTGTTAAGCTATATGCCATTTTATATTTTTTATAGGGTAATCTCTCATTAAAAATAAATTACATTTACCGTATTATTATTTTGTTTTTATATGTAATTTTAATAATTTATATAATTATTCATCAGTTTATTTGTGGAATTGAACTGTTAGATAAAAAACATTGTTCTGACCTTTGATGAAAGTCAAAAAATATGACTTGCATATCAATGTGGATATACAAGTCATATTCAGTAATTAATAAGAGCGATCGCGCGTTAGGACAAGAATCGTTAATTTAAGCGTTAAAACGCTTACTACGATTGATAAGAGCGATCGCAGTCAGGACTGAAGTCCTTAATTTAAGCGTTAAAACGCTTACTACGAATTACGTGGTATACCACTCAGGAGAAAGTGCATCCGTAGGAGTCTCAGTTGCATTCGTTCCATCCATCGTCCAAATGGTGTTGTCACCAGTTTCGTAATTGCGCCAGAACACGTCACTCTTGCCATCACCGTTGTAATCGCCAATGCTAGCTACTGAAGATGGATTAGATTGCGCTAGAACAGCTTCGCTGCTAACTGTGGTGCCATCCATCAACCAAGCAGTGTTCTCACCGGTTTGCTTATTGTGCCACAAGACATCGGTCTTGCCATCGCCGTTGAAATCGCCAATGTTAGATTCCCAGTTGGAATCAAGTGTTGCTAGAGCACCCTCATTAACGAGGACGCCATTCATTGTCCAAACTTTGTTTTCCCCAGTTGTCTCATTGCGCCACAGAATGTCAGTCTTAAAGTCGCCGTTGAAATCGCCAAGGGTTGCATTCCAGGCTGCATCCTGCGATTGAAGATCAAACGGACTGGCTTGAGCACCATCCATAAACCAAACTTTGTTCTCACCGGTTGTCGCGTTACGCAAGAAGATATCGCTCTTACCGTTGCCGTCAAAATCAACAATGGTAGGAGTGAATGCTGGGTCTGAGTTATCTAAAGCAGTAGAAGAAGTGACTGTTGTGCCATCCATCTCCCAAATGGTATTTTCACCGGTTTGGGTGTTATGCCACAAAATATCGGTTTTGCGATCGCCATTGAAATCGCCAATGCTAGAAGTCAACCCTGGGTCAACGTTTTCTAGAGAAGCTGAACTAGCAACTTTTGTCCCATCCATTAGCGCAACGACATTCTCACCCGTTGTCTTATTGTGTAACAAAAAGTCAGTTTTACCATCAGCGTTGAAATCGGCAATGTTGTAAGTCCATGAGGATACGTCATAAGTCCCCAGAGAACCAGTTTCAGTAACTGTTGAACCATCCATCAGCCAAACCTGAGTCTCACCGGTAGCACTATTGACCCAGACTTTATCCGCTTTACCATCACCGTTGAAATCAGGAACAATCGCCGCACTGGTTAGGTAAGGATTAGGATTGGGGTTTGCTGTCGCCGATCCTTCATCTTGTAAAGATTGTGAAGCTTTCCCTAAGCTCAAAGAAGTATTTAAATCATCTTTGATGGAAGTATTTGAAGTTATGTCTGATGTTAATACAGTACTTGTCGCACTTAGAGGATTTTTAGCTTCAAACATGTTGTTTGTTTATGACGCAGTTTCATAAAGTTTTAACTGTTTTATTGAATTAAATTCAAGTGTTATTTAAACACTTTTCTGGTTGTTTAATCTTTTCTTTATAACTGTCATATTTTGGCTATAAAACACTACGATATGATTTTTTATAATTCAGTTAAATTTGAACTTTTTCTTTATTCTGTTTTGTTCAGAATAAACTTTGCTTTTTTTAATATTTTTATCTAGAAAAATCAAAGTAGGAATAATTATTTTGTCTTCCATGTCAGGCTTTGTGCAAAATATTTGCTAACTTTTAAGTAGAGGTACAGAAATAAAGTTCAAAGCGCTTCTGGTGGTCATCTGTCAAAAGTTAGTATTAATCACTTTAGTTATTGTTACTAGCCATAACTAGCGTTATGTTTATTCTCGAACCTACTTACTTGAACAAAAGAGCTGCTTACCAACAGCGCGATATATGAAGTCAGTAGTTGCCAAGAGTTAAGATAAGTAGGTAGATATAAAGATACAAATCAAACTTAGCTGTGTTGCCAGTTTGGCAAAAAAAACAATAAATTATATATCTAGGTTTGACTTTGCCCACGTACTTACCACGAGAATTTGAGTTATCAAGTAACTATGCAAGCAGAATATAAGCAACGTCGCGAGCAGTTGATGGCAAAAATTGGCAATGGGACTGCTGTTTTTCGCAGTGCGCCTTCTTCAGTGATGCACAATGATGTTGAATATGCTTATCGCCAAGATAGCGATTTTTTCTACCTGACTGGTTTTAACGAAGCCCAAGCGGTAGCAGTTTTAGCACCTCATCACGCAGAACACCGCTTTATATTGTTTGTACAACCGAAGGATAGAGAAAAGGAAGTTTGGAGTGGTTATCGCTGCGGGGTGGATGCAGCGAAGGAAATTTACGGTGCGGATGAAGCTTACCCGATCGCAGAATTAGATGAAAAATTGCCGCAATATTTGGAAAAAGCCGATCGCCTTTATTATCATTTAGGACGCGATCGCTCTTTCAATGACATTATTCTCAAACATTACCAAAGCTTACTGCGCTCATTTCCCAAACGCGGTACAGGACCAACTGCCATTGAAGATACTTGTACAATCTTACACAGCATAAGGTTGGTGAAAAGTAAAGCCGAGTTGGAATTAATGCGGAAAGCGGCTGATATTGCTGTTGACGCGCACAATTACGCAATGGCATTTAGCCAACCTGGTCGTTATGAGTATGAAGTTCAAGCAGCAATCGAACACATTTTCAGAAAACAGGGTGCGATGGGACCTGCTTATCCTTCAATTGTCGCTTCTGGTGTGAATGCTTGCGTATTGCACTATATCGAAAATAATCGGCAGATGCAAGATAACGAATTGCTGCTGATTGATGCTGGTTGTGCTTATGGTTATTACAACTCAGATATTACGCGGACATTTCCCGTAGGTGGTAAGTTTACGGCTGAACAAAAGACACTGTATGAACTTGTTTTAGAAGCACAGAAACAAGCGATCGCTCAAGTGCAACCAGGCAACCCCTACAAATTAATTCATGATACAGCAGTGCGCGTCCTCACCGAAGGCTTAGTTGAACTTGGTATTCTCAAAGGTGAAATTGACAAATTAATCGAAGAAGAAAAATATAAACCTTATTACATGCACCGCACCGGTCATTGGTTAGGTTTAGATGTCCATGATGTAGGAGTTTACCAACATGGTGAGGATAAACCGCAGATATTACAACCAGGTCAAGTCCTGACAGTAGAACCAGGACTTTATATTGTCCCAGATACCAAACTAGCAGAAGACCAACCACAGACCGACCCGCGTTGGGTTGGTATTGGTATTCGCATTGAGGATGATGTTTTAGTTACACCCACAGGACATGAAGTGTTGACTGCGGGAGTTCCCAAAGCAGTAGACGAAATAGAAAGATAAAAAATAGGGATGGTGTGTGCCATCCCCGACATAATTTCAGCACTAGACCTCTTGCATAAATCAAAAATAAAGAAGCCCACCCCGCATTTGCTAACGCAAACGCTTCCCGGACCGCAAGCGGTCCGGGGTTGGGGATGCGGTATAGGGAATGAGTGCAAGAGGTCTACTCATTAAGAACACCCTTCTACAAATTCTACTTCCGGCAGTTTACCCGATCGCAACTCAGTAACACGCTTGCCATCAGTCTCAAATATTAAGCGATAGTTACCATAAGCGCGGTCTTTCGGTATCAAGGTTAAGTAATGCCCACCTTGGACATATTTATGAGGTGTAACTGTAATTTGTCCTGGATAGAGAGATTTAATCTGCGCTTCTGTATCCCCAATACGCGCACCGCTAAAAGTAGTAACGCGACTGTTCTTAGACACATCGACCCTAGAAATACGACCTGCTGCCACCATGAAACCAATATTTTGCGGTTCCCCTTGCGGTTTAACATAGTAACAACTATTATTAGGCGGATCGCCAACTAGTTTTATTCCAGCAGCTCTTGTTGCTTCTTTCACAGTCATTCCCACTCGCACTGTTCCGATACCGTTGAGAGTTACTTTCGATTGGTTTGTTAACTTCGCTTGCGCTAAAACAGTCCCGACAGTCAAAGAAGAAAACGCAACTGTTGCCGTAATTAAAGTTAATAATTTATGTTTACTATTCATTTTTTATAAATAAAAATGGGTATGCCTTTATCTACAATTCCCATCTTCATTATTTCGGATTTTCACTTTGTTCGTTCGCAAAACTTAGCTATCACTATCTGTGTTCATCTGTATTTATTTACGATTCCTTAATTCTTCTCTCCTTGTACTATTTTTGTAATATATAAAAACTAAAAAAAAAGAGAATGGTATTTACCATTCCCTTAACAACGTTTGCTGAAAGCACTTATTGCTACAGTTGTTTCAAATCCAATTCCGGAAATGCTGGATACATTACAACTGAGGTACGTACTGTTGCTTTTCCGGTACTTCGGTGTATTCAGCCACAATCTGACGGAATTCTTCGCCGTCAATAGTTTCCTTTTCGATGAGCAGATCCACCAAGCGATCGGTAACGCTGCGATTTTCGCGAATCAACTGCTTGGCTAAGTCATAACACTGCTCGACAATTTCTCGAACTTGAGAGTCGATGCGACGAGCGATCGCTTCTGAATATTCAGAGCGCGTTGTCCAGTCACGACCCAAGAAGACTTCTCCTTGCTGACTTTCCAAAGACAGCGGACCTAAATCCGACATCCCGAAACGTGTTACCATTTGTCGTGCCATTCCTGACAACTGTTGCAAGTCTCCACCTGCACCAGTAGTCACTTCAGCATGACCAAAAATCACATCTTCAGCTGCGCGACCACCCAAAGCACCAGTAATTCGTGCTTTCAACTGAGAGCGGGAAATTAACCCTTGTTCTTCGTTGGGAGTAAACCAAGTCAAACCCTGCGCTTGTCCTCGTGGGATGAGGGTAACTTTTTGCACTGGGTCATGGTCTTTGAGCAATGTGCCGATCAAAGCGTGTCCAACTTCGTGGTAAGCAATCAAGCGTTTGCTCTTGCTATCTACCAAAGGAGTACCTTCCATCCCAGCGACAACGCGGTCAACTGCGTCATCAACTTCTGCCAGGGTCATACCTTCTTTACGGCGTCTGGCGGTGAGAATTGCCGCTTCGTTGAGTAAGTTAGCTAAATCAGCACCAGTGAAACCAGGAGTGCGGCGAGCGATCGCTTCTAAAGATACACTCTTATCTAGTTTCTTATTCCGGGCGTGAACTTGCAAGATTTCCAAGCGTCCTTTGATATCCGGTGCATCAACACTTACTTGTCTGTCAAAGCGTCCAGGACGCAATAATGCTGCGTCTAATACGTCAGGACGGTTGGTAGCCGCAATAATAATGATGCCGGTGTTACCTTCAAAACCATCCATCTCAGTGAGGAGTTGGTTCAGGGTTTGTTCCCTTTCATCGTTACCACCACCGATACCAGCGCCTCTTTGTCTGCCTACAGCGTCGATTTCATCGATAAAGATGATACAAGGAGCGTTGTCTTTCGCTTTCTTGAACAAATCGCGCACGCGGGACGCACCGACACCGACGAACATTTCCACGAATTCCGAACCGGAAATACTGAAGAATGGTACACCAGCTTCCCCAGCGATCGCTTTTGCTAGTAAAGTTTTACCAGTTCCCGGAGGTCCAACTAACAGCACTCCTTTAGGAATGCGTGCCCCTACAGCGGTAAATCTTTCTGGTTGCTTCAAGAAGGTGACAACTTCTTGTAGTTCTTCTTTAGCTTCTTCGATGCCTGCTACGTCGTCAAATTTGACTCCTGTTTTCGCTTCCATTTGAAAGCGAGCCTTGGACTTGCCAAAATTCATCGCTTGTCCAGGACCACCAGGAAGGTTGCTAGAGCGTCGGAACAAAAAGAACAGTCCAGTAATCAATAAGATTGGAAAAATCAGATTACCTAACAGTCCCCAGATTGCTCCATCATTCCGCATCGGGTGAGCATCAAAACTAATTCCTTTGGTTTTAAGCTTAGAAATTAGCTCAGGAGCGCTCATCGGCAGGTCTACCCGCACCCGTTGGACGCGATTATCGAGTTCTGGATCGACGGCTTCGACAATTGCTGTCCTACCACCTTCATAAAGATCCACGCTGGTGACTCGATTTGCATCTAAGTATTCTAGAAAGCGACCATAGGTCATGCGGGTACTGGCTGTGTTCTTAGTCATGTCCGCAGGAGCGCCAGCAAATGCTCCTTGCCAGAAGAAAAAGCCAATTACTAAAGCAGGCAATGTCCAGAGTACTAGGACTCTCCAAGAGAATTTCATTTTAATTTGCCTCTAGATGCCAATACAATTAACTAGTAGTAACTTATGGTGCTGACAAGTTCAGGCTGAAGTGCGAAGCATGAAGTATACTTTTGCGGCTCGAACCGAAGCTTAGTACTTTATCCTTCATCCCTTATCCTTCATCCTTTTTTTGCTAACCCTGTCACTACCCTGTGAAACGGATGTTTATAAATCCATTTTTGTTTAATCTGATGTTTTACATGCATCGCCATAGAGCTATTGAAGCGTTACGGCAAATCCATGACACCATTAATAATCTTAATTAAATTTAACTTAATTCTAATACAATCCACCAAAAAATAAATTCAGTAACTGGGGAATCGATAATTTTATCTAATATTTAATGTAGTTAAATATACTCAAACTCCAAAATAAGTGACTAACCTCACATAATAAATTGCTCCTAAAATAATGGTATTTTTTATTACTTTAATCACTACTGTACATTAGCTCCAATTTATACGATTAAGGCATGAGACATCAAGCCAGATAAAAGTTTGCTGGCTCAACCGAAAATAATTGGTAAAGGAGATTTGGTGATGAAACGGATTATCGCTGGCGTAATAGTTGCTCTATCATTGGCTATTGCCTCCATACCAACATCGGCATCAGCATTAGAGGTCATCGTCAACCCTGGTGTTCACACATCTCAAGGCAGACCAGTATTCATTGCGCGAGGTAGGCAGCGTCGGGTGTTGATTCCTGGACATTGGCAGAGAACACGTCAGGGTCGAAGATGGGTTCCTGCTCACTATGAATATAGATAGGAAGGCTTAAAACTATTGTTCAAGGCAATTTTCATTGCCTTGGAAAGTCAGTTGCTACAATTATTCCCTTTAGTTTGCTTCTGTAATCTCTAAAGTGTAAGGCAGATACCTATTTTTGTTGTAGGAACCAATCCAAATTTTGTAAGTTCCAGGAAGCCATTCACCAACAATGCCGGGGTTTTCGCCGTCAAACTCATCATTACACCAGCTGCCACCTGGTCCTGTGACAATCAGTGTAGTATCTTCCGGACTATATACTTGTAACTTCAGGTAGTTGAATTTACTTGTTAGCTCCAAAGTATGACCTGGTTCTTCATTCACAAACCCTGTACAGGGACCCGTGGCAGTTTCTGCTCTCCCAACGACTCTTCTGGCAGGTATGGAACCACCACTCATACCTCGAACTACCAAAGGGTCTGGGGAAAACTTGCCGCCAACACGAATATCTCCAAATATGGGCGGTGGCACTTCTTGAGCATAAGCAACGGTATTAATTGCTGATGCCACCAAAAGCGTAACTATCGTGAACGATAATCTTATCCCTCTATTTAGTAATGTTTTCGGCATTTTGTTTACAGAAATTTTCTAAGTGTTTTTTAAGACACTAATTTTACACGCCAAGTTCCCAAGACGCGAGTAATTGACTACTTAATTTAGATTGGGAATTATTTATTATTCAGTAATGCGGACTCCCGAATTTTTTATCTTCTTTCTTATTTATTCTCTACCAAAACTTAGCATTCAGGACTTTCTACTGTTACGAATCATTAGGGGCGTACAAACGTCCGCCCCCAGAATTCCGACTATATGCAAAGAATGGCTAATTAGCTTTTGCTATAGCCTCAGTCAAGCGCGACTTATCTAAATTAATCTGATTAAGTAGTAACCACGATTGAATCAGGTCGGGACCGTGAACATCTCCAGTTAAGGCAGCACGGAGACTACGCATTACCAAACCTTTCTTGACGTTTTGCTGTTTCACTACCTGTTTAATAATGTCTTGGGCGCTAGATTCACTTAGTTGCTGATTATCTACAGCAGCGATAATTGCCTGTAATGCAGCAGCAACACCTTCCTGCTTTAGTTGAGCGATCGCCTCATCACTAAATGGTACTGTTTCGCTGAAAAACAGTTGGCTCATCGCTACCGCATCTGTCAAACGAGTCATACTCGGTTGAATTAAAGTAACTAGCTGCTCTAACCAAGAACGTTCCCGTCCTTGGTCAAATTTATACCCTTCTTTCTCCCAATAGGGAATAATCAAATCTGTCAATTTATCCACTGGCATTGGGTGGATATACTGGCTGTTCAACCAATCCAGTTTTGCCCAGTCAAATTTCGCACCTGCTTTATTCACACGCTCAAAGCTAAACTGCTTGGCGGCTTCTTCTAAGGTGAAAATTTCCTGCGTTGAGTCTGGAGCCGACCAACCCAATAAAGTCATGTAATTGACTAAAGCTTCGGGGGTAAAGCCCATTTGCTTGAAGTCAAAGATAGAAGTAACACCGTCCCGTTTGGAAAGCTTGCGCCCATCGATGTTCAAAATTAGGGGTGTGTGGGCAAATTCTGGAACTTTTGCACCAAAGGCTTCATAAAGCAGAATTTGTTTAGCTGTATTGGCAATGTGGTCTTCTCCTCGAATGACGTGGCTGATTTGCATATCCATGTCATCAACCACAACTGCAAAATTGTACAGTGGCTGACCAATTCCATCTTCTGCGGCACGAGCGATGACCATATCACCACCCAAATCGCTGCCTTGCCAACTCATGTTTCCCCGTACCAGGTCATTCCAAACAATTTCCCGGTCGTCTTCAATTTTGAAGCGAATTACAAAGCTACGCCCTTCTGCCTCAAAAGCTGCTTGTTCTTCTGGGGTGAGGTTGCGATGACGGTTGTCGTATCGGGGAGCCTCGTTTCTGGCTTTTTGACCCTCTCGCAAAGCCTCTAGTTCTTCGGAGGTGGTGTAGCAGCGATAAGCCAACTGTTTATCTAGCAAGCTTTTGACTGCTTCTTTGTAGATATCCAGGCGTTCGGACTGGAAAAATGGTCCTTCATCCCAATTTAGTCCTAACCATCGCAGTCCCTCCAGGATATTTTCGGTGTATTCGGGACGCGATCGCTCGATATCTGTATCTTCAATTCTCAGAATAAATTTGCCGCCTTGGTGACGGGCAAATAACCAGTTAAATACAGCGGTTCTCGCCGTACCAATATGCAAATTCCCAGTTGGACTCGGAGCAATACGCACTCTGACAGTCACAGCAAATTCTCTCTTCGCTAAAGCATGATTAATGTAGCTTAGATTTAATATTTTTTATACTTAATCTAAACTAATTTAACGGGACTGACGGGGCTCGAACCCGCAACTTCCGCCGTGACAGGGCGGTGCTCTAACCAATTGAACTACAGTCCCTTAATTCCAAGCTTCCCTATTGTGCCTATTTTCTGCTTGTTTGTCAAGCTTTTTTCTAAATGAGTTATTTGTTAGTTCATGGTAATTGGGAATTGGGCACGCTCGCAAGACGGAGGGGAAAGGGACGGAGTTATTTAAAATTACTTCTTCACCTTTACTTTTACCCTTTACCCTGAAGAAAATCCCTATTCCCTATGCCTAATGCCCTATCTTTGGCTGTGATGTCAGATGCCGCAATATATGGGCTTGCATTTTTTTATACTCTTGTTTTAAGAGGTTTTTACTCAACTGGGGCAAAGATGAGGGTGGTAAACTTTGACTATGTTCTACCCAGGTTTTCAACATTTGTCGCTGAGTTGGATCGATCCGACTAGTAATCACATTGGCGCAGGAATGGGGTGCTTCCAAAGTAAAGAAAATCACAGGGTAGCGTTCATTTTCAGCCAATGAAGACACTACTTTCTGATTTTGAGGATTTTGCATATCCAGGTAACAAGGAAGCCACTTGGGTTCGAGTCCTTTGTTATAAAGCACAGTCAACCACAGCAGCATCGGGTGTGGAGATGTGACAAAAATAAATTGGTTGTAACGAGTACAAAAAGCGCGGTTGCTTATTTGTTTTTTGGACATCATCAGCAATAGTGCTGCGAATCGTTGTTCAATGTTCAGAAGTTGGGGAAAAACAATTTCCTGGATTGGTTTGTCTGGGGGCCAAAATAGTTGACGATAGGCTTTTTCTACTATTAAAGGTAAGCCAGAACCCAAGGGAAGGGGTGGAGAGATGGGAGAGAGGGGGAAAGGGGGAGCCACACGAAAGGTGCGGGGGTTGAGGAGTTTGAGCGATGTGGTGTGAGATGGGGGGGATAAGGAAGTGATGCTAGCAGTGGACCCTGCTTTTATTAAAGTCCTAGGCAAGCCGAGATAAGTAGACTGATCTAGTTTTTCTAAGATATTTAGGACTTGGGTGATATTTTGGGGACGCGAGCTTGGTGCTTTCGCAAGACAAGCCATGATTAAATCATCTAGCTCTTTGGGCAATTTGAGGTTGAGATTAACATCGGCGATCGCTCTTGGGGCTTCAAAGTGATGTGCTTTATACCATGCCCCGAATAAGTGTGTTTCTGGTTGCCAGGGTTTTTTACCTGTAAGCATTTCATACATTGTTACACCCAAACTATAAATATCAGAGCGATTATCTAATTTTTCTCCTTCTAATTGTTCCGGGGAAGAGTAGGGCAAAGTACCATTAAACCCCTTATTTGTGCTGGTTGTTCCTGAAGAACTTAAAAATTTAGCAATTCCGAAGTCTAAAATTTTTGCTAACTGACCTAATATCGGATCGGGTATAACTAATATATTGCTTGGTTTAATATCTTTATGAACTAGCTGATAAATTTTTCCGTCAATATTAATTCCTTCATGAGCGCATTGTAAACCCAAACAAATCTGCCGGAAAAGAGTAATAAACATCGTCAAAGGTATAGGAATTAAATCCTTTAGAGTCTTGCCGCACAGATATTCCATCACGTAAAATGGTTTGCCTTGTTCACTCACGCCATAATCATGTGCCCGGACTATATGTAGGCTTTTTTGACTTAAAACTGCACAAGTACGAGCTTCACGGGCAAAGTGTTCTTGGAGCCGAGGATTTGAAACTGTTTGAGAAAGGAACTTTATAGCAACTGGTATTCCCCCTAACAACATGTCCGAAGCTAAAAATACCTCACCCATACCTCCCTTGCCAATTAACTGCTTAAGTTTATAACGATTTGCAAGTAATTCAGTCTTATTTGAATAAGTAAATGCACTTTTATTCACTTTTAAAGCCTCTGGATTTTCGCAAGTGAAAAACTAAATTCTATCTAAGTCACTTATGTTAGGTTTTCGGTTTTAATACATTTTTAACTAAATTAGAAAATACTTTAAATAGCCATCTTTTTACATTGAGTTTGGTATTATTTTTATTGAATGCTAACTTTCGTAAAATTTCTGGTTTAATCTTTTCGTACTCTGCTTTAAGAATAACTTTAGCTTGATTAAAATTAATAACTTCAGAGGAATTTTGACTAAGCTCTAACCAATCTGCAAGTTGCTGACGCTGGCTAGCAGTGAGAGTTAAAGTCTTGACATGAAGGCAACTAGTTGGGTCTTCAAAAGCGAAAAATAGCAGATGATAGTAGCCAGTCTCTACTAATATCTGCGCTATTTTTTGTCCTCTACTATCTTTCATATCCAATAAATAAGACAACCACCGTGTTAAAGGCAGATCGGCATTATATAAAACCGTTGTCCATAATATCATTGGATAGAGATTCATTTTAGATATAAACTCAGTGCCGTTTGTTTCATCTAAAAATTTGCTAATTTCTTTTTTAGGTAACATTGCCCAAAAAGTTGGCATAGTTCCTTGACTAGTATCTAGTAAATGTGGAAAACCAATTATGCTAATTGGTTTATTTGTAGGCCAAACTTGGTGCAAGCAATTTTTCTCTGATATTGAGAGAAAAGGTATTAATTGCAAGGTATATGAACTTCCCAAGCGATTGCTACTATTGAAGCTTTTATCATTAATCTGTGTTTTTACTGTTTCTAATATTATTAAAATTTGGCTAATATCTTGTGGGCGAGCGCTTGGATTTTTAGCTAAACAACTTATTACTAATTCTTCTAATTTATGGGGAATTTTAACTTCAGTATTCACTTTATCAAAGCTTGGTGCTATTTCAAAGTGGTGAGCCTGATACCAAGTACTAAATAATTGGCTTGTTGTGTATAATGGATGCTTGCCTGTTAGCATCTCAAACATTAACACTCCTAAACTATAAATATCAGAACGCATATCGAGCAGTTTACGTCCTTCTATATGTTCTGGAGAACAGTAAGGTAAACTGCCAATAAAAGAATCTGTAAGTGTCATACCACCACACTCTGTTAAAAAATTGGCAATACCAAAATCAAGAATTTTTGCTATCGCTCCAGCTTTGGCATCTTCAACTATAAATATGTTTTCTGGTTTAATATCTCGGTGAATAACCGGATAAACCTCTCCTTTGAGGCTGATACCTTGATGAGCGCACTGTAATCCTAAACAAATTTGATGACAAAAATCTAGAAACTCCCTTATTGTTAATATTTGATTTTGTAAAATATTTTTTAAATTTTTACCTGGAAGGAATTCCATTACACAGAAAGGAACTTTTTCTTCGGTAATTCCGTAGCTCAACATTCGGACAATATGTTTACTTTTGCGACCTAATTGAGCACCAATAAAAATTTCTCTAATAAAGCGCTGGGACATTTGGTCATTTACCAGACTCAACGATAGAATTTTGACTGCAACTGCCATCCCACCTTTTGCAGCATCTTCGGCTAGGTAAACTCTACCCATACCACCTTTGCCAATTAAATCTCTAATTAAATATCGATTATTTAAAAATTTTCCTATATAAACATCTAATTCTTTTTTTGGCGTTACCATATTATTAAATTTATTGGCTACCATAAAAATATGTTTTTAAGAAAAAATTAATAAAAGATTCTTTTTAATACCTAATCTTATCTGATTAAAAGATAAAGTATTTTATAGGCTCAATTAGGTGAGATGGAAAATAATACAAATAAAGGTGAACTTTTTATAAGTTCACGCTTCCGCTCTATGTAAAAGTTTCTAAATATTGTGTAACATATTTCTTAAGCTATGCGGATGAGAAATTATACGTAAACAAAACATAATGTTAATTAAATTACCTCATATTTACAGTAAGAGTGATCGATAAAAATAAATACCCAGCCGTGTGATTACCTTATCGTGGGTGTTGAAGAGCTAGGTTTGAGGGTGTTGGGAGTCGAAAGGGGTCGGTGAGGGGGTTTCATAAAAAATAGACAAATGTGGAATAGCTTATTAAAGATCCTCAATACCCCACGACTAACTCAGAAGAAGGCTGTCCACATTTGTCCGGAGTTAGCCCAAGGGTCGCAGTCTTGGATGCCACTTGCAACAAGAGCGGCTCGCCGCGATAGCGCAGTGGCTCCGCTTCCCGTCGATTACGTTAGCGCAGCGGTAGCGACGGGAAGCGTAGCGTCTCCCTTTGGGAGAAGGAGCGTCACCCCCGAACCCGCAAGGGTTTCCGTCTATTCGTACTGATGAACCTGTTCGCCTTTGGTTCGGCGCAGCCTCTCCTACAGAAGAGAAGGGCTGGGCATTTATTTCTTGGCAGTATGCTAAAGACATTCTCAAAACAAATTCAACATTAGGTATTCTAAGACGACGCAGGCAGTTAACGCTTGAAGTTTGGCGGGACTAAACGACGTAGTAACCTGATAAGCCTTGGTTCCATCTTGAGTCTAAAGGCTAGTATTTGAGTGCGTTGCACAGAATTGAAATTGTTGTCGCTGACAAGAATTAATGAGGGCTGTCCATCAGGTAGTTTTGAACCAAAAGTTAAACCTTCAATGTTGTCTAGCAACACGTCTAATTTTCTTAAATCTAATAGTAGTTTTTTCTGAACTGGTTTAATGTTTTTTGTATCAGCTTGCTTCATACTGTCAATATTGTGAATGTCATCGGCTTCTTCTAAGGAAACCTGAAATAAAGCAATATAAAATCCTAAGCCTGTAAAAGCCCGCTCTAAACTAAGGAAGTTACCTCGATTATCAACAGCAAGTAAATCAGGTAAACCGCTAGCAAAATGTTTAGAAATATCCAAAAGTGGTGTTACTGGTTCAGTTTGATAAAGAAATTCTTTTTCTAGCTGCTTAGTGAGTAGGTTATATTGCAAAATACGGCAAGGAGTACTAGTATTTGGTTTTGCTTCTGAACCATCTTGAATTAATGCGTTTTCGGTAGCTGTAAACAAATTCTTTTCATTGGGTGTGATGGTAAGACTTTCAAACCCTAAGTTGTTACGAATACCTTGCTTACCATTTTTATCTGGTAAAAAATTTTTAGAAATTGATAATGTTGTAATTTCTTTGCCAGAAGGTAATGAAAATTGTTTAATGAAAGGATTGATTAATTGATTAACATCCCCTTCAGAAGAAATAAAGACAGTATCTTTACTAGTTAAAGCAATACCTTCTGTGTCGGTCTCACCAGGGTTAAACTTCTGACCATTTTCGTTTAACAATGTGGTAACACTTACCGGAACAACGCCATCATTTGTCAATTTACCTTTGCTCAAATCTATTTTTAGGGTGTAAAATCGCGCTGGAGCTTTTTTACCACGGTCATCAGATATGGCGTAATAAAGGTTTTTTTTGGGGTCGTATGTAATTCCTGATAATCCTCCAATAGTGGTATTTTGGAAAGTTACATTATTGGGTAAAGTAGCTTGCCCGATAAAATCTATGTCTGTTATTTCGACTGCGTTGATGGGTAAATTATGGAAAAAGAATAAGATGCTGATGACAATAATTGGGATAAAAAAGTAAATTAATTGCGGCAACGTGAAAGTTTTTTTAATTAGCTGCATGGGAAGCTATTGTGAAATGTCAAAACCACAAAGAGGATATCATAAATAGCTATTAAGCAATATCTACTATTAACGTACGTAAGTATAAGTAAATAAAACAAATATTTTTGTTCATAGTGAACTCTATTTTCGCTCTTGGCTTTTGCTAAGGCTTTTGATCCCCTTACTACTAAGATTCCTTTATTTACGGCTACCTATTTAGTAATTAGCGCTTAATTAGAAAGAATTCTATGTTGGCGAAAATAATACTCATTTTGAAAAAAGTTAGCTAGCCACTCTTTAACATTGCGGGTGGCACGACAGTCATCTTCGTTGTAGCGTTGGATAATTTCTAGTGAAGTCCGATCGCCTGTTTCTAACCACTGATCGTACCAGTAAATGCACTTAGCACCACTGGCATCTGAATCACGCCACTCAAATCCCAACCATTTAGCGATCGCTTTCAAGGCATAGCTTTCTATCGGCAATGCCACACTTTGTATTAATTCTTCATATACATCCACAAATCGATTTAGTATGGGTGCTACATCTCGCTGCGGAGTCTGGTAAAGTCTCGCCAGTCGTTTGACTGTATCAAATTCGTAAACACAGAAATGATAAATTGGCGCTTCAGGATATTGCCAAACCAATTGTAAAAATTGCTGCCAAATTAATTCTTCTTCCTCTGGTTTTTCTGCCAAGAATGAATAAAATTTTTCGGTGTTGGCTTGTTTGTCAACTACCAAAACCCCCAACAGATAATCTAAATGCAAGTCTGGCTGCGCTTCAATATCAAAGTAAATTTCAATGGGCGCTGTAAATATAAGATCTTTTGTTGGTATCGCGTAAGGTAAAATATACGGACGATTTTTGACTACAGACTCAGCTTGCACTACCATTTTCAGCGCTACTTCGCTGTCAAACCCAACCAAATTTTCTAGTTCGCTAGGAAGGGTTTTAGCTAATGATTCTACTGTGGTAATCGAAAGTGCTTGGAGTTGAGTGTAGCGAAGGGGTGTGACTCCTGGTAATAGTGAGAGGTGTTTTTCAGAATGAGCGATCGCATAACAACTACTGTACCAATGACAAAGATTACATTTTTGGCGGGCAATAAATACCTCTGGCGGTGCGGGTGATTCTAAAGTTTGAATAAACTCTTCTAAAATTTCCTGCATTTGCGGTGTCCATTTAGATAACTCCACCTCATAACTCGTCATTTTAGTACGCAATATTAACCAAGCGGCTTCAGGTTCAACACCCTGCACCGTCGCTAACACCTGAGCGTGGAATGCTGCCGAAACTTGATATTCTTGTTTAGGACGCTTACCTAGTTCAATAGTCGTCGGCACATACATCCAATCTCCAAAACTTGACTGTCCTGGCTGTTTGAAGAGTAAATCGGGACGCGAAAGCAGGGTATATTCTTCACCATAAGTAATTAGCAACACTCCTTTATAAATGCAATCTACGCCTTGCTGCATCAATTCTAAAGTCCTCTTTGCCCCAGCCTCCCAGTCTCCATAAGGATAATCAGGTTCGTGATAACTCAAGGGTGTCAAAATACTCTGTTGATGAGCGATTTTATCTACATGCAGTTTTCGCAGCAAGTCATTGGCGGGATCTCGCTGCTTTTTATCACCGTAAATATCTAAAAAAGGTCGCCGCTTACACCGTTGGTATTGCAGCAGATGTTCAGCATTAATTAACATTCTTTTAAGCTAGCAAGAATTAGCGCTAATCGGAGTAATCTAAGCAAGAGCTGTTTGGGATGAGAGGGGAGAGAGCGGGAGAGCGGAAGAGTGGGGAAGTGGGGAAGGGGGAGAAATGGCAATTATTATCAATCCAAAATCTAAAATCTAAAATCGATATGGTTTCTACAGCACAAATTGAGTTGCATCGCCATCGTCAGCAATTTCCAGCTTTAGCTAATAAGACTTATTTTAACTATGGGGGACAAGGACCGATGCCGCAAAGGGCGCTGGACGCGATCGCTTTATCCCAAGCACATATTCAGCATATAGGTCCTTTTGGCGCTGAGGCATATCGCTGGCTTGTACGGGAAGAAAAAGCGGTAAAAGATGCGATCGCGTCGGAATTAAATGTACCACCCCAAACAATCTCTCTCACGGAGGATGTAACTGTAGGTTGCAATATTGCTATGTGGGGTCTTGAATGGCAAGCCGGCGACCATCTGCTGCTTACAGACTGCGAACATCATGGGATTGTGGCGATCGCACAGGAAATCGGGCGCAGGTTAAAAGTAGAAATTACCACTTGTCCTGTAATGGCAACTTTAAATGAAGGTGATCCCGTTGATGTAATTGCCCAACACTTACGCCCCAATACTCGTCTACTGGTATTGAGTCACATCCTCTGGAATACGGGTCAACTTTTACCACTTGACAAAATTGTAGAAGTGTGCAAACAGAAACATGTAAGAATTCTCGTAGATGCGGCACAGTCTGTCGGCTCAATGCCTTTGAATTTAAGAGAATTGGGGGCAGATTTTTATGCTTTTACAGCTCACAAGTGGTTGTGTGGTCCTGCTGGTGTAGGTGGTTTGTATGTGCGACCCGAAGTAAGAGAAAGCTTGAAACCGACTTTTATTGGTTGGCGTAGCTTTGCCACAGATAGTCAAGGTAACCCAGAAGATTGGCATCCGGATGGACGACGGTATGAAGTGGCTACTTCAGATTATCCGCTTTATGCTGGTTTAAGAGAAGCGATCGCTATCCATCACGAATGGGGAACACCTGAAGAACGTTATCAGGAAATTCGCCGTTTGAGTGAGTACCTTTGGCAAAGTTTGGCGACGCTATGCGATGTCAAATGTTTGCTAACTTCCCCACCAGAAACCGGTTTAGTCTCATTTCAACTGACAAATAACAAACCCCAAGCCAGCATGCAACTGGTAAATTTTTTAGAGTCACAAAAGCTGCTAACTCGAACAATTGCCGATCCAGATTGTGTACGCGCCTGCGTCCATTACTTTACACTAGAATCAGAAATCGACCAATTAATTGAGGAAATTCAGAGATTTTGCAAATAAGTAATGGGCACGATCGCATGGGGCATCGGGCATCGGGCATCGGGCATTGGTAATAATTCTTTTCCTATTCCCCAGTCCCCAGTCCCCATCCCCATGACCCATCCCCAATTTAATATGGAACGTCCAATTTTATATATCGCCATCACTAATCACGGCTTTGGTCATGCTACCCGCACTGCATCTGTAGCGGCGACAATTCAAAAGTTATGTCCAGAAGTATTGTTAATTATGGTGACGAGTGCGCCACGGTGGTTGCTAGAGTGCTATATAGAAGGGGATTTTATTCATCGTCCCCGCGCATTTGATTTGGGTGTTGTCCAAGCAGACAGCTTGACGATGGATAAAGCAGCGACCTTGGAAAAATTGCTTGAAATTAAAAAAAATCAAAATTCCTTGATTGCCTCTGAAGTCAACTTTATTCGCCAAAATCGCGTTAATCTTATTTTGGCAGATATTCCCTTTCTCGCCTCCTTGATTGGCAAAGCAGCTAATATTCCGTGTTGGATGATGAGTAACTTTGGCTGGGACTTTATATATCGAGATTGGGGAGGTGAGTTTGAACAAATTGCCGATTGGATTAGTGATTGTTATTCGTATAGCGATCGCTTGTTTCGTCTTCCCTTCCATGAACCGATGCAAGCTTTCTCAAATATCACAGATGTAGGCTTAAGTGGTGGTTCTCCTCATTATCCGGCAGATGAATTACGATCTACTTGGGGAATAACTGCCCCAATAGAAAAAACCATCTTACTCACTTTTGGTGGCTTGGGTTTGCAGCAAATTCCTTATGAAAATCTGCGACAATTTCCAGATTGGCAATTTATCGTTTTTGATAAATCTGCCCCGGATTTACCTAATTTTGTGAAAATAACTGATAAAAAATACCGACCTGTGGATTTTATGTCGATTTGTGGGCGCGTTGTTTCTAAACCTGGTTTCGGCACTTTTGCTGAAGCAACACGGCTAGGAGTGCCAATTGTTTCAGTAACTCGTGAAGAATTTGCCGAAGCTGCTTTTCTGTTGGAAGGTATTACTAATTATAATCAGCATCAAATCCTTACTCCTACAGAATTTTTTGCAGGAAATTGGGACTTTCTCAATCAACCAGCCCAGCAACCAAAGCAATCTCAACCGATTGCTAAAGATGGTAATGAAGTTATAGCTAAAGCCGTTATTGAGTACTTCCATAAAGCTGAAGAACTAAACAACTAACAATTTTATTCTATGCATTATCAAAAGTTACTGAAAATTCCCACCACAGGCAAATCTTTGTATAATATCACGTCAAAAATTGAGGCTATAGTTGCAGAATCAAGCGTGAAAATCGGGCTTTGTACACTATTTTTACGCCACACATCAGCTAGTTTACTGATTCAAGAAAACGCCGACCCAGATGTACTTTTGGATCTTGCTAATTTTATGGCAAAAATAGTGCCCGAGTCAGCTAAGTACATCCACGATGCTGAAGGTCCCGATGATATGCCAGCACATATCCGCACTGCCCTTACTCATACCTCAGAACACATCCCCATAAATCAAGGTCATCTAGTCCTGGGAACTTGGCAGGGAATTTACATTTGGGAACATCGTCAACGCAGTCATACTAGAGAATTGGTTGTCCACATTTCTGGGTAGGGCTGGGGTAATGCACTTACTGATGTAATAAGTATAATAACTAAAAAGTTAAGTTTATTTATTTTAATTTACTTCTTCTCTACTGCTCGATTAAACTAAGATTTGTTGCTTGATGCAGCAGTTTATAAAACTGTAAACTGCTGGGTTTATTTCAATTTATATGAAGCAAAATCTGACACCTATTCATAGTTTCAGTATTCTTGATGAAATCATTGCCCAGCAGTCTATTAATCAGTTCTCTCTCAATCCGCAGAAAATTTTAGCTACCAGCTTTGCAGAACTGGGAACTTTGATTGCTGAAAAAACCAGTGAGATTCAATTAATTACATGCTTACATAATACTTTGGAGCAGATAATCTTTGCTGAGTTGGACAACTTCCCAGAAAACATATTCTGGGATTTTGATTTTTTAGTAAGTAGTATGTTAAATCAAGCTTTGGTAGCAGATGATGCTGTTGAGTTTTTACAATGTTTTGGTGGCAAGATGGTATCGCTTCTGGAGTTATGCGGAATTAAAAGAAAAATACGCTTCCGTTACGTCCACGACTTTATGTATGGGTTTGACTGGGCAAGATGGGTGCAAAAAGAACCAGAAACTCGCGCTAACGAAGAACCCTTTAGTTTAAAGTTTTTAGATTATTTGCTCGCCAAATGCGAGGAAATTTTGCAACGTATCTGTCTTAAAAAAGCTAATTATTACAAACCTTGTGGCAAAGGCTACCGTAATCCTTATTGCTTTTCTCGTGAACCAGAGGATGAATGCCGTATGCTAAGATATCTTGCTGCTAATGAACTCATCCCGGTGAGAGTATGGAATTGGAATACTCAACCAGTATGGAATAAACCTTTCCAGCAACTTCGCGAGCAGTTATCATTAAAGTTGAATATTCCAAATAAGAATTAGTTATTAGTTATTAAAAATTGCTACTAAGCACTATGCATTATCCATTTTATGAAAATCGCTAATTTAATTACTTGGTTTGAAGAATGGGCAAATCCTGCTTGGTGTGAAAGCTGGGATAATTGCGGGTGGCAAATTGAGCCGGGAATTTTGCAGTCAAGCGCACGAGTGTTGGTTTGTTTAACACCTACTTTGGCGGTAATGGACGAAGCGATCGCAAAAAGTGCTAATCTCATTTTTGCTCACCATCCGTTGATTTTTAGTCCGCCGAAATCTTTACGCGCTGGGGAAGCGATCGCTGAAATGGCACGGTTAGCTTTTACTCACAATATCGGCATTTACAGCGCTCACACTAACTTTGACCAAGTTGATGATGGTACTGCTGATGTTTTAGCTCAAATTTTACAACTTCAGGAAGTCGCTCCGATAGTACCCACACAAGCTGGTTTGGCATATGGGCGCGTTGGAGTTTTAAATCCGTCTATGAGTTTACAGGATTTACTTGCGACAATTCAAACCCGACTTGCTCCCCCAAAGCTTCTTTTTTCTCCAACTCCTGATTTACAGCAGATAATTTCGCGAGTTGCTGTTTTAGGTGGTTCGGGAGCAAGTTATATCTCGTCTGTCGTCAAAACTGGTGCTCAAGCTTATCTGACTTCTGACTGTAAGTTCCATCAGTTTCAAGAAAGCCGCGATCGCAATCTTATTTTAATTGATGCTGGGCATTACGCTACCGAACGCCCCGCGTGCGATCGCTTGGTGCAAAAGTTCCAAGCTTTAAACTTGGACTGGGTACAGTTGAGTCAAAAGGATGAGGATTTCCGTCAGTTTTTTCTTTAATTAAATGTAAACTTTAATTAAAGTATAGATTTTTACTATAGTTCTACTTACATTAAGCATTTACTAGTATGGATTTAAGTTTTAAATCTAAGTAATAATTAAGTGTGACGAACCATAAAATTGGATCATTATGGTTTATTTACAGGTTTAGCCAGAACTTTACTTTTTTAAGGTATGTATTTTTAATCACACGCATGCTATAATATAATCACTACTAAATACTGTTTGATATCAACTAGCAGGCTAGGAAAATGTTGCAAACTGTATCTAATACGTTGCTAACTATGCCCGAATTAAAATGATTCGCGCAATTGTTGAATCTGCTTTTCAAACTGGATGTCTTAGCGTTGAATCCCAGGGTCTACCTCATCAAGTTTTAGCTACCAAAAGCTATGATTCAAAGGATTTGACTGCCTTGGCGGCGCTAGATGAAGCAGTTCGCGTCGCTCAAATTAAACGAGAGGCACCCTCCTCAAGTTTGTTAATCAAATTACCACACAGTATAAACGAAGCTGACACTCTATCAAAGGGTGGATCTTGCACGATTGCAAGTTGATTCTTCGTAAGTGTCATCAACAGAGATAAAGACCTAGTGAAGAACTTTTAGTATTGTTGTTGTTTAAAAGCATTAAGGTCACAAGAGAATGAGTTAAGATCAAATACATAGGGGTAAAGACTTCCCAAAAATGCCAATGATTACAAGTAGGCAACTTAAACAACCGCACTTACCACTTGTTTTGGAGTATTATTTATTACATAATGGTAGAAAGTATTCGCCAGAAAATACTTACGCTTATCAGGACAAGTCCCAAATTATGTATAGACGTTGCACCTAACGTCTCTACTATATAAGTAGACATTTCTAATGTTACCCCCAAAGAGATTCAGTTTAAGTGGTGCAGTAAGCAAGCTATATACCATCCAATCATCAAATATAATGATTTGGATCAAGATATGGAGTTGTTCACCAACCGTGCAACTAGCTTCTTAAGGGTACTATATATTGGGATAAAACCCAGATGTTGACAGGTTTAACTACGTCGTTTAAAAAGGCAGAAGCAGTACATGCTACACCGCAAGATTTATCAACTGTGTTGCGACGGGCGGGAGGTATGTGTATTCTTGCGGGACCAGCAACGCTGGATTGAACGGGCCCGCATCCTGGACATAGAGGGAGATTTAGTCACCCTACGCTATGAGACAGAAGAAGAGGACGAAGTTTGTTCTTGGGAAGAGATGGTTCGCCTTGAAAGTATTGGCGCTGTAACGCAAAAATTAGCTTCAGTGCCCCGTGGTAATGTCGAACCTCTTATGACTGAAGATTGTCCAGAAGCTGAACGCATCCGCAATCGTTACACAGACTCAAATCCAGAGTAAGTGGTCATTGGTTAGTGGTTAGTCAATATTGCATAATTGTTGATTATTAACCGTCAATCAACAACGCTCCAACTAACAACTAACAATTAACTCTCGCTCAAACGTTCAAAGGCAGGGCAATAACCTTCAAGAGTTACCTTGAAGTTATACAGGGGGGAAGCGGGGTTCCAACACCGCTGCCCCCTTTGATGTCTACAGGTACCGCAGCAATCGACATCAGACCAAATAAAGCGATCGCTATTTTGATTGAGTAGTTCTCGTTGCGACAAACCTCGCAATACGAGTTCTTCTCCCTGCCAACGCGCTTCAATTAAGCCAGTATCGCCGAATTGTTGCCACCTAGGGTCAGCGGTAACGGCATCCGGGAGGGTAATTGTGATTACCGTTCCCAATTCTGTTAATTCACCCTCATAATTAGTCTCTGGAGGTGCTGGTTGCAAAAATGTATCGCCAATGGGCAATTCTACTAATGTACCCCCTGCCGGCGAATGTACATGGTAGCGATTTTGCAATTCTTCCAAACTTGTGAGGTCTGCCAAATAGCCGGGGGAACCATGAACGAAAATGACGTGCTGGGGTCGCAAATTATGAATTAGCTGGGTGGTACCTGGACCATCGCTATGCTGTGCCAAAAGATAAGTTTCGACACTGGTTTGTGCTTGGTTTGGCATATTAAATTGTATATGACTTTTTTCTGGTGAGAGGATTACCCAAGAATTCATACCTAGTTGGCAGTATTCACCCAAATCACTTGTAGAGTCGGTCAGGACAATACAAGGACTGTTGCCAACACTGTGACGATATTCTGGCTGCAAACGACGCACGCGGGGACGCACTCGTTCATCCCAAAACAACGGTTGATGACGGGCGAAGTTTTGCACCGACGGGGGAAGGTGGGGTAACAATTCTAAGTAAGCATCGCATCCGGTAGCCACAGTACCATCAACCCAGATATCTATGTCACGACCAGTGAAGTGGTGATGGCTGCGTAAGAGCATTAAAAGTTCTTGACCTAAACCCAATGTTGGTGTAGGTAATAGTACCGACAACCGATCCGCGATCGCCCGATTAATTCGTTCTGCTAGTTGATTTTCTTGGTTGCGACGGTGCGGATGACGCGATGTGCCATAACTGCCTTCAATAATCAGCACATCTAACTCTAATCCTCGCAATTCTTCTAAACGCAAACCTTCCACCAGCCGCGAATTCGATAAGAAAAAGTCACCTGTATATAGTAATTTGTAAGAGCGTTGCTGGGTCGTGTAGGTGAGGAGAATCGCCACGGCTCCAGGTAGATGACCTGCGGGGTATAATTCTGCGACTAGACCATCTTTAAATTCCACAGGCGATCGCAACGGCAATGCTTGACAAAAGTCGGGAATTTCGTTAATCTTCTGATCTTGCCAATTCAGCGGTAGTAACTTGCTTGTTACCTCGCTGGCGTATATAGGTAATAAGGGAAAAGCCTCATGCAGTGCCAGCAACCCGCTAGCATGATCTGGGTGGGCGTGACTTACTAAAACTAAATCTGCTGGTAGCGGCGAATTGCCTCGCTTTGCCGATTTTTTCAGCCCCTTTACCAGCGATGAAATATCTTTTAAGCCACAGTCAAGCAAGATGCGGTGTGGTCCCATCCGCACCAATAAACAGATGCCTTCATCCTTATGATGGACACCATAAGGGAAACATTCTAATTCATTTCTCCCCTCCCCAACATCAATGCGAGAGGATGCTGACAGATCCTCACTCATACTCTTTTCCCCTTAAACCTTATCTTTAGTTACACATTTCCCAAAAGCCTAGATTTACGCGGTTTTTGGTCTTGTGACCTAGAGGTAAGTTCCTAACTGCGCCGCCCGAATGCGGATTATGGAATTGGGGAGGACGCCTCCGAACCCGCGCCGGTTCGGAAAAACGTAGATAATCGCAAGCCATCAAACTAGAGTTTAAGGGCGTTTGTTAATGTGCCGATCCGTTGCCGTGGTAGTTGTCTGAGTCATAAAAGCCGTTTTTAGTGCCGAAAAACAAGCAAGAAACGGTAAAGATAACTGTTAATCCAACTAAAATCAACTTTACATCCATTTGTTTGTCGCCCTCTACTAAAGACGTCTTTATCTTAATAGAGTGATCAGCGCAATTGAGCCGAATCACCAAAATTTTTTACTATGTTTGGGTTGATTGGGCAATGGGTAAGATTACTACAATCAGTCAAATTGTAGACCTTTTCGGTTCACCTGTCTATCTATCTTCGAGTAAAGGAGTTGACGATCGCACTTAAAGCTTTATACATGAATCGCACGCTTGCGGAAGTAGGAGAATAAGAATCTTTGCCAATAATCTGCCAATAATTTATATTCTGGACGATTATACTAATTAGTTGCGATCGCACCTCCACATCCCGGCAAGAAAAATATGTAGTATTATATTACATGATTATCTGGAAGTAGGAGTAAGGCTTACAATGCATGTGTTAGCCGAACTTAAAACAAAAGCCACAAAATTGGCGTAAACGCAAATTAAAGATGAACGCTACACAAGAGCAACTTAAAGTAAAATTTCAACAAGCGATGGGAGCAGCTTTTGGCGCGGAATACGCAGAAGTTGATCCAATTTTGGTATCTACAAGCAATCCTAAATTTGGTGATTATCAAGCGAATGTATCCTTATCCTTAGCGAAAAAGGTGGGACAGCAACCAAGAGCGATCGCCTCTGCTATTATTCAGAACTTGGATGTAACTGATATCTGCGAACCACCAGAAATTGCTGGTCCTGGCTTTATCAATCTCAAACTCAAAACAGCATACCTGGAAGCACAACTAAACGCGATTCAGGTTGATCCTCGCTTGGGGATAGCACCCACCAAAAATCTTAAGCGGGTAATTGTCGATTATCCCAGTCCCAACATAGCGAAAGAAATGCATGTGGGACATTTGCGTCCAGCGGTGATTGGAGATTGTATTTCCCGAATTTTAGAATTTATCGGTGATGATGTAATCCGGATTAGTCATGTCGGAGACTGGGGAACTCCCTTTGGGATGCTTATCGCCTATTTGCAAACGGAATACCCAGAAGCACTGACAACTGATGAGACACTAGATTTAGGAGATTTGTCTTCATTTTACCGTCAAGCGAAAAAACGGTTTGATACCGATGACGAGTTTAAGGAAGCTGCTCGACAGGCTGTAGTACAGTTACAAGCTGGTGATGAAAAGACTCTAATAGCATGGAAAATTGTCTGTCAACTATCGAGTAGAGCATACCAAATAATTTACAATTTAATGGGGATTGCTCCCTTTATTGAGCGGGGTGAATCCTTCTACAATGCATTGTTGCCTGAAGTAGTAGAAGAATTGCATCAACTGGGACTACTAGTAGAAAATCAGGGAGCGAAATGCGTTTTTCTTGAAAGCTTTACAAATAGGGATGGTGAACCTCTACCTTTAATTGTCCAAAAATCCGATGGTGGTTATAACTACGCAGCTACGGATTTAGCCGCAATTCGTTATCGGGTTAAGGTAGATAAAGTTCAACGGGTGATTTATCCAGTTGGTGCAGAACAGACTAACCATTTTGCCCAGATTTTTCAGGTGGCACGGCGAGCTGGTTGGATTACAGATAATATAGAGTTTGTTCACGCACCCTTTGGTTTAGTGCTGGGTGAAGATGGTCAAAAGTTAAAAACTCGGTCTGGGGACGCGGTACGATTGCAGGATTTGTTGGATGGTGCGATCGCTAAAGTTCGTGCTGACCTAGAAAGAAGATTACAACAAGAAGAGCGCCACGAAACTGAAGAATTCATTAACAAAGTTGCTCAGGTAGTTGGTATCAGTGCAGTTAAATATGCTGACCTCAGCCAAAACCGTACCAGTAGCTACATCTTTAGCTATGAGAAAATGCTGGCTCTCCAAGGTAATACTGCACCTTATATGCTCTATGCTTATGCCCGAATTCAGGGAATTAGCCGTAAGGGTGACATTAACTTTGAGCAGTTAGGAGACAACGCTAAAGTTTTGTTGCAGCATGAAACAGAGATAATGTTGGCAAAGCACATATTACAGTTGGATGAAGCTATTAGTGCGATCGAGCAAGATTTACTACCCAATCGTCTGTGTGAGTATTTATTTCAACTAAGCCAGAAGTTCAATCTATTTTATGATCGCGATCGTGGAGTTAGAGTCTTGGAAGCAGAAGAACCGTTGCGGACATCTCGGTTAGTGCTATGCGATTTAACTGCTAAAACCCTGAAACTGGGACTTTCTTTGTTGGGAATTGAGGTATTGGAAAGGATGTAGATGTTCCAAAACCCAACCTAAAGTTGTAAATAGTCGCTTTACAAGCGGTAAAAATCAAACAAACCAATCATTATAGCCATTCACCAGATCAACTTCCGAGTAAATCGGCATCTTTATTGAAAGTCGCAGAGAAACGCGTTCCGTAGTTCTGTATTCCGTTCGCTATTACCGTTTAGGAAAACCGAGGTGTGCGGACGGTAGGTGTTTATTGCTTTGGAAACCCGTCCACCAGAGTCGGGTTAGGGCGTGTTTTCAAACTATAACCACAACAGAATGGAGGCGATCGTTATCATGGCTGTATAATTTACAGCAAGTTTTTCATATCGGGTAGCAATCGGCGAAATTGCGATCTGCGGTTGATAGCACGTTCAACGCCTTCGTTGCGTTGACGATAGATTTCACGGCTAAAAAGGCCGCGACGTGGTTCATTTGATAACCGTGGTATGGTAAGACGGATACCGCGACGGCGCAAGTAATTACGTATGCGACGACCAGTGTAACCTTTGTCTCCAACGAGTCTTAAACGCCTCACACGCGGGCGACCTCGCCCAGAACGCGCTTACTGCACCTTGTTCCATCAAAAGTTCTGCGAAAAATCGACTCATTACGATGACCTGGACTAAGGATAAAAGTAATCGGCTTACCTTTGCCTTCACAACGTATGTGTATTAATGTAGCTGAAACCACCACGAGAACGACCTAGTTTCTCATCTTCTTCTCTTCGAGACGCCTACGCGAAACCCCCTTTTTTCCACCAGCTGCGTGAGTCAACGGGCGCGGATCACTGTTCCATCGACGTAATGAACTTCCCAATCAAGTTTTCCTAGTTCGTCGGCGTTAGCGAAGCTCACCGAAGATATCGCTTGCAGATATTCTAAGATTTGGTTCCAAATTCCGGCTTTTTGCCACCGATAAAACCTTGTTGCCGCACTCTCCCACGGACCATAACGTTCTGGCAAGTCTCGCCACGGCGCTCCGGTTCTCAGTATCCAAAGAATGCCATTCACAACTGTGTGATGGTCATCCCAAAGGCTTGCCTATGATCGGTTTTTGTGGTGGTAGTAGCGGTTTTAACTTCTCCCACTGTTCGTTGCTGAGATCTCCTCGATTCATCTTTTCTACACAGCGATCGCCTATTTTTTCAGGATACAACTAGTTTGAAAACACGCCCTAGTCCCTACAACGGGGAACCCCCGCAACGGGCTGACTCACTATTAAAGAGAGTGTAGACGAACTGGAGACACTGCTAGTAGGCGAAGAGAAAAATACCCACCAGAAACAACAGTGTCTAAACACTTTATCCGATTAAAGCTCAAGGTATGAGCGTGCGCGCGATCCCTCTGATACTTGGTAAACATCAATCCACGGTACTTTGTGCAAAGGAACCCAGACAGGGAAAAAAGTACTTTCAGAAGTGTTCATATTTGTAAAAATTGCGGCTATACAACTGATAGAGACCTTGCAGCATTTCTCTACTACTATCTCTTAAGGGAGTTGCAGCCGTAAGGCACACAGCCAAGATTTTAGTGAGCCATTAAGCGTTGCCTCCCGTTGACCCAAGAATCCCCGGACTTTTAAACGCTTTCGAGCGTTCTTGGAAGTTTAGTTAGTCCGCAGAGTGTCAACTTTTCGACTTCGAGCACCGCTATAAATGAAAACCTTTTATTTGCAATGCTTTGAGACGTTTGCAAAGTATTCCCAAAATAATTTTGGAAAAATAGTTGACAACAATGTGTGGACTCGCTATATTGAATAAGTGCCGAATGAGCGAGCGCGAAAGAGCGGACTCTTTTGGAGACCGAACCATGAAAAGATTATAGTTTGAAAGTAAGTATAAAGCAACTTGTGCGCGTCAGTCAA
>JAESFM010000095.1_pt1 | contig 40124 bp, 30 predicted proteins | sample 9266171 | NCBI WGS metagenome assembly JAESFM01 (sample SAMN14505069, study PRJNA617099) | algae metagenome | isolation source: Hassallia sp. WJT32-NPBG1 and co-occurring heterotrophs from well developed... | place: USA: Mojave Desert, Joshua Tree National Park, California | collected 2006-06-22 | reverse complement strand
GACGCTATGTTATTCCAAATCAGTAGAAATGCTGAAATACTCAATTCGATTATTACTCCACTATCTAAAATTCTGGGATGTTCCAGTTCCGGAATGATTCATACCGCGATTATGCAACGCCGAATTTGCTTTGGGAGTGACTGCATCTCGTCGGGAAAGTGATGTTGGTTTCTTAGAATCTGTCATCGGTGAAAGATTACCATTTCCTTCTCCGGGTGCTAGGGATGGAGAGACGCGCTTATCAATATTACGATTTTTTCAAGATTGGACTCAACGCAATAGCCGACAAGTATTGGCAGCGCGATCGCAATTTAGTTTTGGTATAGATGCCTTCGATGCTACCATTAATCCAAATGCACCCGATGGTCAATTTTTCTCTTGGCGAGGACAAGGACAGTGGGTAAGACTTTTAGCTCCAGATACATTACTCTTAGTCCGTGCCGATGCTCAATTATCAGACAGAGCATTAGTGCCTTTAGAGCAGTTTGGTTTGGGAGGTCAACGCACTGTGCGCGGTTATCGCCAAGACCTGCTGCTAGTCGATAAAGCCTTTTTAGCTTCTATCGAATTAAGATATCCAATTTTGCGCGTTCCAGAACTGGGAGGTGTGCTACAAGTTACTCCATTTGTTGATTTTGGCACTGGTTCGGGTGGTACTAGTACAGGCGCTGCCGATGTTCCTAATAGCCTCGCTTCAACTGGGCTGGGGTTATTGTGGCAAAGCGACAGAATCAATGCTCGTTTTGACTGGGGTATTCCTTTAGTTTCTGTAGATTCACGTAGGAATTCTTTACAGGAAGATGGTTTGTATTTTTCTGTAGTTTATACGCAACCATTTTAAAGAAGGCAGAAGGCAGAAGGCAGGAGTCTGAAAACAGAAGGCAGAAGTCTGAAAACAGAAGGCAGAAGTCTGAAAACAGAAGGCAGAAGTCTGAAAACAGAAGGCAGAAGTCTGAAAACAGAAGGCAGAAGAAAAAAAGTGTTTATGAGCATTTGTCGCTTACGCTCAAAGCGCTAGTCGGAGGCTGATATCTTGCTCGGTTAATTTTTGGAAAAAAAATATATTTATTTCGGGTTTAATATAATTTATGTCGAAAGCCATTATTCTCGCCGTTGCCCAAATAGCAGTCGTTAGTAGCACACTTGCTTTAGTGGCTGATGTAGCGTCTCCTCAGATTGCAAGTTTAGAGATTAGTAAGCAAATTCAGCAGCCTGGTAATGCTAGACAATTGTTGCAGCAAGGCTTGAAATTCTACCAAACAGAACAGTTATCTCAAGCGGTGCAGGTTTTACAACAGGCAGCTCAAGGCTTTAAAACCGAAGGCGATGTTTTGAATCAAGCTTTAGCATTAAATTATCTGGCATTGGCGTATCAGCAACAAGGTGATTTATCCCAAGCAAGTAAAGCGATCGCCGAAAGTTTGCTGCTACTATCAAAAAATGAAAGAAATTCTCAAGAATACTTCTCAGTACGTGCCCAAGCATTTAATACTCAAGGTCAGATACAACTAGCTCAAGGGCAATCTAACGAAGCTCTTACCAGTTGGGAAAAAGCAACTGCTACATACAATAAAAGCAAGGATAATGCAGGTAAAATTGGTAGCCAAATTAACCAGGCTCAGGCATTGCAAACCTTGGGACTATATCGACGTGCTTTGATTACCCTAAACCAGGTAAATCAACTGCTGCAACAACAACCCGACTCTCTGCTTAAGGCAAATGGATTATTGAGCTTGGGTAATGCTCTACGAGTCGCAGGAGCTTTAGATGAGAACACAGATATCAACAAAAGTAACCTTGCGACTGGACAGCCTATATCGCAAAGATTAGCAGAAAAAACTTCAAAGACAATGCAATTGAGCCCCTTGGGTTCGCTACAGGCTTTAGAGCAAAGTTTGCAAGTAGCGTCTTTACTAAACTCTCCAGAACTGGTGGCACAAATTGAGCTAAATTTAGGCAACACTGCTCAAGCGCTGCGAAATACTGCTGAAGATAAGCAAGAAAATACAACGCCAGGGCTACCCAGCACTACGAAAAATAAGGAATATTATACAACTCAAGCATTGGAGCATTACCAAAAAGCTGCTGCCACTGCTGTCTCACCGATGACGCGACTACAAGCACAACTGAATCAACTGCGCTTATCGATACAAACAGGGAAACCAATTCCTTCCCAAGTTTCCTGGAGGCAAATTCAATCTCAGCTTGCTAACTTAGCGCCCAGCCGCAAGACAATTTATGCGAGAATTAACCTAGTTCAAACTCTGTCTTGTCTCAAACAAAAAAGTATCGCAACACAAAGGGCAATAAATTTAACTTGCATCAGTCCGGATACAGAGGAAAAATCCAACGATAAAAGCTTGCAAGCGCCAATTTTAAGCGCTCAAGCATCCGAGACTGTCGAATGGGTTGAGATTGCTCAGATGGCAAAAACGGCTGTAGATGAAGCGAAAAATTTACAAGACAAGCGTGCTGAAGCTTATGCTTTAGGTACTTTGGGAGGGATATACGAAGAAACACAGCAGTGGTCAATTGCTCAAACACAAACTCAGCAAGCTTTGACGCTAGCTGAAAATATTGAAGCACCAGATATAGGCTATCGTTGGCAATGGCAGTTAGGACGAATATTGAATGCCAAAGGAGATCGCACTGGAGCGATCGCTGCATATAGTAAAGCTGTTGACAACCTCAAGTCTATACGTCGTGATTTAGTTGCGATCAATCCGGATGTGCAATTTTCTTTTAGACAGGGAGTCGAGCCAGTCTTTCGCGAACTTGTCAGCTTGTTATTAGAATCTCAAGACAAAGAACCCAGTCAAGACAATCTTAAGTCTGCGAGAAATGTAATTGAGTCGCTACGGTTAGCTGAACTAGATAACTACTTCCGGTTAGCTTGTATTAACGCTCAACCGGTCCAGATTGACGAAGTGGATCGGACAGCAGCAGTGATTTATCCAGTGATTTTGCGCGATCGCTTGGAACTAATCGTTTCCCTACCTTCCTCCTCATCTAACCAGAAAGCCAACCAAAAAGCAGAGCAGACGTTTATTCATCACACAAAAAATCTCTCTAAGGATGATGTTAAAAAAATTGTCGAACAACTGCGGCTAAAATTAGAAACTCGCTCTACTAATGAGTTTAAAAAGGAGTCCCAAGAAGTATATAACTGGATAATTGCCCCGATAGCATCTGAGTTAGCAAATCGGCAAGTCAAAAACTTGGTATTTGTCTTAGACGATCCATTAGGAAATATTCCGATGGGTGCGTTATATGACGGTAAGCAATATCTAATCGAGAAATATAACGTTGCTCTTACACCAGGTTTAGAACTACTAAATCCTAGACCGATAGCACGTACAGGTCTGCGAATTATTGCTGGTGGACTAACCGAAGCCAGCCAAAACTTTCCAGCGTTGCCCAATGTGAAAGTTGAACTTGATGGCATCAAGTCAAAAGTTGCCAACACTCGTGTGCTGCTTGATAAGCAATTTACCAAAAATGCCATTGAAGATGCCGTGCAGTCGTTAAATGTGCCTGTGGTTCACCTAGCAACTCATGGTCAATTTAGTTCTAAAGCAGAAGACACATTCATTTTGACTTATAGCAATCAAGTTATCAACGTTAGAGATTTGAATGGTATACTCCAAAGCAGAGAAACCAACCAGCAGGGTGCGATCGAGTTACTAGTTCTCAGTGCTTGCTCAACAGCTACAGGAGACACACGAGCTGACTTAGGAATTGCTGGAGTTGCTGTGCGCTCTGGAGCACGTAGTACATTGGCATCGCTTTGGACTGTAGACGATGAAGGAACTTCTATCCTCATGCGTGAATTTTACACACAGTTAAAACAAGGTAATATCACTAAAGCACAAGCGATTAGGAACGCTCAAGTTAGCCTGTTGAAAAATCCTCTGTATGAGCATCCATATTACTGGGCACCCTTTGTTTTGGTAGGCAATTGGCTGTAAACTCTATTTGTAGTTGGCGCTTCAGGGCTGAAGCGCTAACTACGAAGTTACAAATTATCTAAACTTTGTAAAACTTCCTCTACCGACTGATATCGCTTTTGAAAGTCAAAAGCCACCATTTTGTCTAAAATACCAGCCAACTCTTGAGAAGTATCTTTTGCAAGATGTCGCCAAGCAAGTGCTGTCGTTGATTCTCGTTCGAGATGTTTCGCAGGTGTCCCAGTTAAAGCTTGAATGCCAATCATTCCAACAGCATAGATATCGCTGTTTAATCTGGGATGTCCCATAAACTGCTCAGGAGGTGCATAACCCGCAGTACCCACCGCTACTGTGGGGTTTTCTGCTTGCATCTGAGGCTGAATTTGTTTAACAGCACCAAAGTCAATTAAAACGATTCTTTTATCTTCTTGCCGTCGGATTAAGTTGCTAGGTTTGATGTCTCGATGGATGACACCACGACTATGAACAAACTTCAGTACCCGCAAAAGGTCTTTAAGGGAACTTACAACTTCAGCTTCGGAAATCGACTGACCAGAGGGTAATTCTTCTTGGAGAGTTTGTCCTCTAATATACTCTTGCACTAAATAAAATTGCTGATTTTCTTCAAAATAAGCCATTAATTGGGGAATCTGATCGTGATGACCCAAAAGATCCAAAATTTCTGATTCAGTTTTAAATAGACGTCTGGCAATATCTAAAAATACTTCATCGGTGCGAGCAGGTTGCAAGTGCTTAACTACACACATAGGTTTGCCCGGTCGATGGGTATCTTCAGCTAAATAAGTATAACTAAATCCGCCAGAACCAAGCAGCTCAGTGACTTTATAACGCTTGTTTAATAGTTTTTGTGGTTGTGAGCCATCATAAAGCCCCGTCGGCATGTGCGTTGTGGAGTTTCCTCCTTCTCTTAAAAGTGCTTGCAATAGCGAGATGTTTTCATTTTGCTCTTTAATCTGAAGTGCTATTTTTTCTTTTTCTTGCTTATTTTGAAATGAGGTATAACCTAGAACGCCCACTGTTGCTACAATAAAGCCTGACGCTGGGGATGCTAAAGGTATCCACCCTGCATAAGTAAAAATAACAAAACCGCTAAATAATAGTATTACCAAAGCACCGGCGCTGAACAGTAGTAAGCGGAGTGGATGCTGAATACGCCATCCGAGTACACCACCAGCGAAAGTCCATCCCCATATCCAAAGAATTTCACCCCATTCAGGTAAAAACCAAAATAGAGGTCGCACTCCTGAAGCTGCATCGAGAATCTGACTTACCATGTGTGCATGAATTGTCACTCCAGGCATTTGACCAGAGTTATCCAGCTTGCCATCACTATAAGGTGTATTACGAATGTCTTGGGAACTTGGTGCAGTCGAGCCAATCAAGATAATACGATTTCTTACCCAACTAGGCTGGATGCGATCGCCTAGCACATCTGATAAACTTACTTTTTGAGCAACGTTATTCTGCGATCGGTAGTTTAGCAGTATTTGAAAGCCATTGGCATCTATGTGTTGATAACCACCTGAGTCAGTTTCTAAGCGTTTAAACAACGTTTTCCGCAGTTGCATTCCCTGAGCAGTGAATTTTGGTTGAATATTTAAATATTGAAGCGCCAGTTGGAATCCAAAGGAAGCTGGAGTTTTACAATTTGACTTGGCGTTAGGTGTAACCACTAGTAAATTTCGCCGAATCAACCCATCTTTGTCTTCTGGGATATCAGCGAATCCTGCGTTCTCAGGTTCTACACCCATCGGTGGTGGTACAGATTCAACATTATTTGCACCCACTGTACAGATAGTCACAATGCGTGAACTATTTTTTAAGTGTGTTAACAACTTCTGATGACCTGGCTCAACTGGTCGGTCGCGAAACAAGTCTAAACCGATGACTTTTGGTTGATAGCGCTCTAGTTTGCTCAATACTGTGTCTAAAGTTTCCCCATTCGGCGATCCCTGGTTTAATTTTTGAATATCGTCTCCGCTAAATCCTACAATCAATAGGCGCGGGTCTGGTCCTAGAGGAGTACGCCTTTGCGTCATCTGGTCAAAAGCTTTCAGTTCTACAGGCTCTAACACTCCCAACCGTTGAACTCCAACCACCAACATACCTGTAATTAAACTAATAACAAATACAGGCTGTGTCAGCAGATTTTTCAAGTTGGTAAGCATAAGCAATTAAAAATAGATAATATAAATTTATAATTTTATTCTATTTTTTAAATATAATACCTTTCCGCCCTTATTAACATTAATATAAACATGGCAACCGCCGTAGAGACGTTTTGGTGGAAGGTCTTTACAATATGTATGATTTGCCGGACATGATATTAACTCATACTGTATTAAATAATACTGAATACTCCTTATTAATTAAGCTAACTATTCTCGATTATTACTAGAATCAATGGCATTGAAATAGATAACTTGATGACTAGTTTCACCATACAGATTAAATGTAATGGTTGGCTCATTGCCTACAGTTTCAATGCAGTGAATTGCATTTGGTACAAAGGTGATAATATCACCAGGAGATAAGATGCGATCGCCTACTCTTTCCACGGCATTTTCTACATCAGAATTGAGCGATCGCTTCCAAAAAATATTTTTTTCTTGTCCATAAATGACCGCAACAACTCCCCAAGTCGCATGGTTGTGAATTTCCGAAGTTTTTCCGGGTAGCCATGCGGCTGTTTGCACAGTCCAGGGAAAAAAGGGTTCATCGTAGAGCTTGAAAACCGACCAACCTGTATTCGGGTCTGGTTTGCGAACAGCACTCTGTAGCCAAGAAGAACTCATAAGTAATTGTCACACAAGAGGACAGATCAACTGCAAACGGCGGCGATCGTCTTTTTCAGTATCAAGAATACCTTCTAAATCATTTAGAAAATGATACAAACGGTAGTATTTAGCTGGAAGTTGATAACGACCAATGGAAGGACTGATTTCACATTGTCCGTCTTCACTTAACAGCCAATCTTGACCTGCCATATTCTGGTCCTATAATTTTAAATATTTTTACGTGTATATACGTATACTTTATTACAAAAATATAAGTTTTTCCATGATAATACAGTGTAGAGGAGATAGCATTGCCTAAATCCCAATTAATATTGCGAGTTAGGCATAAAGTAAATTACAGTATGCTTTGTGGTTGACAACCAGATGACAAGCCGATGAAACTGCCAATCAAAACTAAGATACCAAACATCAACAATAAACCGCCGCTGACCTTAATAGCAACATTTCCATCAGGTCGAACTTCTGACCTAGACTTATCGCTATTGATAACAAGAAAAATACCAGAGACAATTACGACAATTGCTCCCACCAAAAATTTATAGCAGTTCATAAACGCTTGCTTGTAAAAAAGTTTTTTTCTAAGACTTGACTAATTGAATTACACCGCAGGCTTGCCGACCACCGCCGGCTTCATCTGCCGTACCCCCAGCTTTCTTTTGATCGACCAACTTATGCACAATCACGGCACTACCATCACTATCAAATAAGCTTGTTGGGCTATTAGAGAGAGTGAAACTGTTAAAAAAACTTTCCATTCTACCCTTACCGACAACACTAATTTTGATGTTTTGTAAATCTCCCAAATGATAAGGATGATTTTTTTCTACAGGAGTTGATGAACCGAATGGCCCTGGGTCAAAATGTCCACCCGCAGAGCTAAAAGGCTTTTCTGCTTGAGCTTCACAGACACCTTTTTCGTGTATGTGAATGGCATGAAGTCCAGGCGTTATAACTTTAGGATCGCCTTGAAGTTCAACAGCAACCCAGACAAGACCATTTGCCGTCTCCGTTGCTTTGAGGGTGCCTGTGATACCAGGACCAGCGATCGCAGCTTTGGCTTGCACGTTTTTAGTGACATTTTGTGCAGAGGAACTACAAGCTGATATTAATAGTAGCAATATTAAAGCTACGTGGTAGATCAATTTCATAGATTGTTATCAAAACTAATTGGGCATTAGGAATTGATGCATCCGTGCTATCAAGGAGGCAGCGCGCTCCCACACACGGTTTGCGTCAAGAGCGAAGTAATGCTCTTGGTTTCCCGGTGAGTCAGTTGGCGGATGCCTTAACCGTCCCCCCAAACTGACTCTCCCGTTGGGTAACCGGGCACCTCATGGCGCATTGGTCATGAGGAAAGGGAAAAATTTTTATTCCTTTACCCTTTACCCCTCATGAAATTACCCATTCCCCTCAAAATCTACGCATCAATTACAACTTTGCCAATGGGGTAAGAAATGCAAGTGAGAATGTAGCCTTCTTGAAGTTCGCTTTCTTCCAAACCTCCGGGTTCACCTTCTAATCTGACTTCTCCTTCTAGCTTGCGTTTCTTGCAGCTACCACAAACTCCAGCACGGCAACTACTGCGAATTTTCACGCCTTCCTGGTCAGCCAAATCCAGGATGGCTTCTTCGCCATCAGAATCGACTTCTTTGCCTGACTTAGAGAAAATTACACTAGTTTTGCTGGACGAGGTTGACTTGGGTAAGGTGGGAGTTGGTGTAGCGATTGATATAGTTACGGCAGCGGCAGGATGATTACCACCATTTGATTCTGGAACAGTTTGTGTAGACCAATTCCTCATCATACCTATGAAGCCAACAGCAGGGGTGAGATTTTCAGCTGTGTTGCTAGCAGGAGTTTGTTCTTTCGGCTCAACAGATTTGGGTTTTTTCTTTGGAGGTCCAAAGCTTTCTTCATAGTAGTTTTGCATGGGGAAGCTGATACTTTCGAGCATTGTTTTGGTGCTTTCCATGAAGGTATCTGGTCCGCATACATAAACGGTGCGATCGCGAAAATCGGGCGCAACAACTTGCAACATAGCTGGATCAAGTCTACCGGTTAAACTTAGCCAACTATGACCAGGTTCAGTGCGAGTTGTAGAGACTGCTAAATGAAAATTCGGATACCGTGCAGACATCATTTCTAGTTCATGGCGATAAATGATATCACGGGGGCTGCGAGCACAGTGGAAAAAGGTAATATCGCAATTAGCAGCAGTATCACATAACCACCGGGACATCGACATCATCGGTGTGATCCCACTACCCGCAGAGATGAACAACAGTTTTTGTGAAGGATTAGCGAAGCAGGTAAACTTACCTAATGGACCATTCAGCTTAATAATACTGCCTGGTGTAACGTTGTCGTGCAACCAGTTAGAAACCATACCTTTTGGCGTATTTGGTTCACAACCACTAGGAGGGGGGACACGTTTGACGGTGATTTCTAAGGTGTGGGGACGTGAGGGAGTTGATGAAATAGAATAGGAACGTGATATCTCTTCGCCATTGATTTCCAAATCGAGGGTGACAAACTGACCCGGTTTGTAAGTGAATAACACCGGAGGATCTGCCACAAAGCGAAAGGTTTTGACATCATGTGTTTCATCGATAACACTGATGCAGTGGACTGTTAAGTCTCCTTTAGTCCAGCGTTGAAGGTCGGCTGGTTCTACCATCGCCACTGGCATGTATTCTTGAGGAGGGACAACAGCAGGAGCAGGTAAAGGTGATTCTACTGGTTTTGTCTCAACTTTTTGCGACGAAACAACTTCTTTAATTATTTCTTGATTGTCTGGTTCGCGGCTTGTTTTTTTTGCCTGTGGTATTTCTACTATCGTGTCTTCGTTTGAACTATTTTCTTGGATTGAACTAGTTTGTATAACCATCAAGAAATATCTACCGACTTGAATTGAGTCGCCACTTTTGAGTAGATAATCCTGATTGACTTGGGTGCTGTCCCCATTTAGCCGGGAACCACAGCTGCTGGCAAGGTCGGCATAATAATAATTATTATCTTTTTGGGAAAGTTTCCCATGCATCCGGCTGACTTCGTTGCCATCTAAAACTATATCACAGTTCAACAATCGCCCAATATAACACTCCTGATTCGGTTTTGTTTCTAGGTTTAAGTCTACTTCTTGCAGTTCTTCTGGCTTTTTTGGATCTATTACTTTAATTTTAATCATGCCCATTTCCTTCAAGAATGTTAGTTAAATTGTGCAACAATCCCGATCGCAAATTTCTATTACAACTTTTACTGCTTTCTACACTTATTTCACTACCGTTGCTAATAAGCACCTACAATCTAAGTAGGTTCAATTACGAAAAACAAACACAAACAAATAATATCAGCTCCCATTCAGAGTTTATGTGAATTGAGAGTTAATAGTAAAGATAGCAGGGCTACATATTTTGTCTACTTTCAATACTTTTCCTGCGTATCAACACGATGAGTAAAATCGTCTTAGTAAAAATTAATTTTTACATTAATAGTGCCCACTGTATGATATTGGTTTTATTTATGGTTGCGTTCAACAACGCAACCACAAATAAAATTAAACTGTAGTAACGGCAGCTATCTGCCCTAAACTATGCTGAAGGCGAGCACTGACCATTTTTAAGACATTCTTTGCCAGTAATGGGTCTTGTGAAAGTACTGCCTCAAAATCTTTTGCTTTGATAGCTAAAGTCCGAATTCTGGCTTCACCTGCAACTACTGTTGCTGCATATTGGCTATGGGTCAACACTTCTAGTTCACCAATAGTTTGCCCAGAGGAGATATTTATACCCTTGCCTGTATTGCTGGGAAGTACTTTTGCCTCACCATCAATTAAAACTATCAGTTCAAGCGCAGGTCTGCCCTCTTTGCAGATTTCTTGTTGAGGATGATAAATCCGTACTTCGCTATTACGTGCCAGTTCAATCAGAGCATTTGGCTTGATATCTTGGAAGAAGCTGCTGTCATAAAGCCATAACAGCTTTTCTAAGGTTCCTACAGATTCGGTGATTGTATTTCCCTGCAAGGGTCGCATTTCCCACTGGACGTGGATAACCAAATCATCTCCACTACTAAAACGCACGAAATCTCCAGATTTCAGTTGTTTTCGCTGGTCGTGAATCTGTTCTTTGCCAATGCGTAGACCGTTGCTGCTTCCTAAATCTTTAACGCTAACTCCTTTATCATCAAGATAGAATATAGCGTGCTGTCGCGAAACACGGTTATCGGAAATAATGATATCGTTTTCGTGTCCTCGCCCAACTTGAATTGTTGGCTGCTGGAAGATCCGCTTTTCTGTACGTCCCATTACTCTGACTTGAGCAACTAAACTTGGTACCGTACCAGACCCATTTGCTTGGTGATCTTGACCGAGAATTACTTGTGCTGTTTCTTGCACGAGCGAATCTTTATTTTGTTTCCCATCTAGCAATAGGTGAGCTTGTTGAAAGGCAACAGAAGGACTAGACTGATGCAGAGCATAAAGACAGGCAGCTTGTACTAAAGGATCTACATCTAGTAAGAGTGCAAGCAGGACATCATTGATTGGCTCTTTACTCTCTGTGCGCTTACTACCTAAGTAAGTAGGAGCAGAATTAAAAGAATAGGATTGTGTTTGTTGCTCAGAGTAATTGCTGGTGACACCAAGTTGTGTTGATATCGGTACAGGCTGAGTTAGCTGATCCTCTTGTCGTAATGAAGAGATTATTCTTGAACTCAAACGCTTTTGCCATCTTGACTGCTCATCTTGAGATTGCAGAATTTCTTCCATGACATTTGCTGCCAATACACCGATTGAGCGACCAATATTAAACGCTTCCGGTGAGTCTCCGAGCAATTCTAAAATCCGAAATAACTGAGTGGTAATGAGTTTTTTCTTTTCTTGTACAGCTTGTCGCAGCAAGACATAAACAGGTGCCTGCGGGTTAGGCACTGAGTTATACAGCATTTGACCATACACGGCTAAATCTTGCAGTTGAGCTAATAAAACTTCAGCTTTCTGGAGAAGTGGACCGTCTTGATGAAACATTTCTGCGAACACTTGTTCATGTTCGTCTGCTGTAATGGCATATTCTTGTCTCAATGCGATGATTTGCTTTTGCCTGCGCTCGATCGCTTCTTGTAAAGGTGTACCGCTTTCCAGCAGTTCCTGAATTAGCAATTCTGATGCACGTCGATAGCCTTCTATACGCAATTGGGTTTCTCGACCGCGTTGCTTTTGGGGTTCTAAAAGGGTGTAATCTTCAACTCCCAGTTCTGCTAAGACAGCGTAATGTTCTTCATCAGTTACGTTCAGTTCTTTCCGCATATCTTTGAGAACTTCTAAACTCTCTGCGGAACTGACTTTTCCTTCTTCTAAAGCTTCGCGCAAAACTCCTTTATAAACTTGCACTCGGTCTGCACGCTTAAAACCGGGCAGTACTTTGGCGAGAACGTACACTTCATCAGGAATTAAATCTTGCAGCGAACGTCCTTCAAGTAGCTTTGACCAATCTACTGCTAGTTTGTTGAGTTGGCGACGCAAATTACTTGCCAGACTTTCGCGAGAATAACGCTCTTGGCTGCGACTCAAGCTGCGATACAGCCATAAGCTGCTGACTATGACGATAATACCATTCAATGCAAGGATAGCCCAATTTGGCAGTAAGCTGATATTCGGGCGACCGCCAAACATAAAGAAGACGTTGAAGGAAACAAATACACACACGACAAAACTGACATGCAGTACTTGTTCTTCATTTAAGTATTTGTTTTTAGAATGCAGATAAGCTCTGTAGGCATTTTCTAGAAACACGCTGATGAAATAGCTAGCGATCGCAAAAACCGCCAAAGTCAAAGGTGCTGCGATTAACTTGGGGATGGGAATTGCTTGATTAAAGAAGTAAAATCCTGGATTGAAGAGTGTGCGTAATTGCGTTTCTTCATGAGTCCATGCACCAGAGTAATAGTAGTCCCAGTTGCCTGCGTAGAGAAAGTAAAACCAATAAAATCCGAACATCAGACCAAAGTAACTATAAAAAAGTATCTTTTGGTCTGGTTTGGTAATTCCCTCCCAGTATGATCGCTCGGCATCAATGTCCATACAAGGAGATTGACAACTTACACAAGCACTTTTTTCTTGACCTGAACTATCGACAGTCCGACAAGTTGACTGGGTGATGCTTTGCGGTGGTTTGTCGTGAGCATCAGTTCCTAATAAGCCCCGTGGACCTGTATAAAACATTTGTACAGGTGCCATTGGGCAAAAATACTGGCACCAGCTTCTTCCTTTATACAGAAAGCCTATACCAATAGCTGAGGCGATGGTAAATAGTAGAAAAATCGCCATTGCCGTGCGATCGCCATTCACAAAAAGGATGCGAATGTTCAAACCCAGGTAAAACAAACCTAATTGCAGATATAGATAATTGCGTCCCAGCCAGGACTCTTTTTCTATACCTGCCAGCTCGTAGCGAATGTTACCTGTGTCTGGGTTTACGACTTTGCGCTTGCGTTGAATTCCTAAGGCACGGGGAATTTGCGAGAAGAAATACAATGGACAAATCCGTCGCCAACATTCGTGACCTAACACCAGCAAGATCATGATTCCTATCGGCAGAACCATTGCCCAAAATATGCGTCCACCCATACCATATGGTTGTTCTGGTAGACAGACACCCTGAACTTTGACGCAACTTATTGGATCGAGGTATCTCTCTGGATTGAGACGAAAAGGACTAAGGATATTACTAGGGTCTGTGAACGATATAGAAATTGGATCGTAAAATAGAGAAAATATTAACGTCAGCCAGCCAATTGCTAATAGCCACCTGACGAGATGCATTTTTTTTTCTTCAACTTGACTAATCATCTGTTTTAGCTTCTCTGTAGCAAGATGTGAAAAACAGTCATGATAATGTACCAAAGATGAGCGTTTTGCTCGTCTTTTATGCCGAGTAAGTAGAATAACTTATTATTCAGGAGCTTTCAAAAAATGAAAGTAAGAACTGAGATAATACTACAACTTCTGTGAAACAATTTCGGAAATTACTGGTTTTTGCAACATTCTATTAGTGGTGCATCTATAATTCCCTCCAAATTTACTGATCCCAGCAAGTCTTGCCAGTCAGTCTTTAAATCCGCATCATTAGGACGTTGATGTCTTAACTGTGCCAGATTTGTCAAGGTATCGGTGAAAGAGCCAGACAATGCATAGATATTAGCACGCTCCCGCATATCTATTGTTGCTAATTGCCTCTGCAATTTTTCGTCAGGTGCAAGACAAAGAATTGAGCCTTGCACAACTAAGTCTCGGCTGCGTTCTTGGCGATCGCACACCACTCTCGTAAAAGCTTTCAAAAAATGAAAGCAAGAACTCAGATATATAGTACAACTTCTGTGAAACAATTTCGGAAATTACTGGTTTTTGCAACATTCTATTAGTGGTGCATCTATAATTCCCTCCAAATTTACTGATCCCAGCAAGTCTTGCCAGTCAGTCTTTAAATCCGCATCGTTAGGACGTTGACGTCTTAACTGTGCCAGATTTGTCAAGGCATCGGTAAAAGAGCCAGACAATGCATAGATATTAGCACGCTCTCGCATATCTGCTTTTATTAAATCTCTTTGCAATTTTTCATCAGGTGCTAGTCGCACAATTGAGCCTTGCACGACTAAGTCTCGGCTGCGTTCTTGGCGATCGCACACCACTGAGAAAAACCAACGATAGGTTTTGCCTACCTTGAGTTCTGGAGTTGAATTAGCAGGTCTTACGCTGACAATTCCTGATTTCGCTGGAGTTTTAAAAGTTGCTTTACTAATTACCTCCTGATTTTCATCTTGTAAAACGAGTTCTAGTGCTTGGGCATTAGTTTGCGGAAGGTAGAAAAATAACGTCGGATACGAGAAAGTTGTTATTTGAGGATCTTCTAAGGGTGCAAGAGCAATAATTGGTTGATTGCTGGATGTGCATGAACCTCCTCCCCTAGTTCCTGCTGATACCCGTCTAACTGGTATACCTAGCGAGTCTGGAGCATTAAATTGTATATTTCTATTCCTTTCATTCTCCCTATCTACCGCAGGATTAGACTGCTGGGTTGCGCTACTACCATTTACCGCACTACCAGACTGCTCAGTTACATTACTACCGATCACGGTTTCGTTGCCGGGTAGCTTTTGTGTCCGGGTTCCTGCGGGGATCAATCGTCCGGGTTGCCCAAAGTCAAAGTTAGCAGGTATGTATAGAATATTGCGTCTGGTTTTGCTACCCGAAAGGCGATCGCGTTGTATATAACTTTGAATATTACGAATAGCGATCGTCGCATATGTATCCCTAGGTCTTGCCTGTAATGCCTGTTGGAAATAATTTAAAGCAGCTGAGTAATTTCTTTGCTTTGTAGCGTCATAGCCCAATACCATATACTTGGTATAGTTGCTACGGCTAGATTGAGCTTGCATCAGCAGGATCGTGGGAACATCTGCTGGCAGGTTGAGAGAGAAGCCAACAGGTAATACCAAGGCAACAATTGCGATAACGCTGATGTATTTTGTCCAAATTTGGTATTTCACGGCTGATGCGCTACGACTAGCGCGACTGATAGTCTGTATTTTACTACAAAATTGATTTTTCTCATTCCGCAATTACACCTGTGAAAATATCAAGATGTAATTTCCACCCTTTGTTAGTTGTAAGTGTCAAAAAGTTAGGGTAATAGAGATAGTAAATAGAATCATGCCCTTTGGAACGCCAGTTAGACTGTGAGCGTTAGATATTTGCAAGCGATCGCCTACAAATATCTAACAGATTGGGTGTTCAATAATAAAAGTGCTAAACTCTTACGCTTACAATTTGCAATGCTTAAAATTTAACTTTCAAACCTCAAACTTTCTCCCCCTCTTTCTCTGGAGCCTTAACGATAAAATTAAAAGCCTCACACCTTACTAGTGCCCTCAAAAGTAAAATGAAGAAAATTATTAAAAAAGCCCTAACTTTGCTTTCAGTATATTACGCCTACATGGTTGAATATCGAGCCGAATTAATTTTATGGGTTCTTGCCGGCTCTTTGCCGATTATTTTAATGGGTGTTTGGATACAAGCAGCGGAAAATGGGAATTTCGGTTTGACACCTGTAGATTTTGCTCGTTACTTTCTGGCGGTTTTTTTAGTTAGGCAATTTACAGTTGTCTGGGTAATTTGGGAGTTTGAAAGGCAAGTAGTCGAAGGCAAACTTTCGCCAAGATTGCTACAACCGCTTGATCCAGTATGGCATCACATTAGCTCTCATCTTTCGGAAAGAGTTGCGCGGATGCCTTTTGCTTTATTCTTGGTGGTATTGTTTTTTGTACTTTATCCTCAGACTTTTTGGTTGCCTAATTTTAGCAATTTGGTGTTGTTTGCAGTGTCGGTAATGCTAGCTTTTGCTTTGCGGTTTGTCATTCAATACACTTTAGCCATGTTCGCTTTTTGGACAGAGCGAGCTAGCGCGTTGGAGAATTTTTGGTATTTATTTTATTTATTTTTATCGGGAATTATTGCCCCTTTGGAGGTGTTTCCCGAACCTGTGAGAGCAATAGTGCTTTTAACACCTTTCCCTTATTTGATTAATTTTCCAGCGAGTCTTTTAGTGGGACTACCTGTAGATGTAACGCGGGGATTTTTGGCAATGATTGGTTGGTTTTTGATATTTTTGGGTGTGAATCGCTTGCTATGGCGTCGGGGATTAAAACAGTATTCTGGGATGGGAGCGTAAAGACTTGAAAGAAAGTTAGCTTTGATTAAGAGCTATATCAACCTTGACCTCCCAAAGGTTAATGAAGCGATAGTTTGGACGCAGCTGTTCGTCTGTAATTTCGGATTTATAGCAGGTGTAGATTTAGGCTTATAACTAAAGAGCTGCAAAGCTTAATTTTTTTATTATTTGCCGTGTCACAGCCTAGAATAAATGCCTTATTATACTGAAATCATACTCAGTTGAAATGAAAATTTACTGCACTAACCCTAATTGTCGGTATCCGGAAAACGAAGTGCCTGATGAGTTCCGCAATCTTAGGAACCACCAGCAGAGATACTGTAGTAGCTGTGGAATGACTTTAATTTTGAAGACTCGCTACTTGCCCTTAGAGCAAATAGGGTGGGGAGGATTTGGCAAGACGTTTCGCGCATGGGATGCTCACCTTCAGCAGCAGTGTATTGTGAAGCAGTTGCAGCCGAGAAATACTTCTAGGAATCCTTTTTCACAGTCAGAGCTTGAATTGATAAAAAAGTCTTTTGAGGAAGAGGCAAAAGCCTTGAGAGATATCAAGCATGAACAAATTCCTCAACTGTATGATTACTTTGAATTGCCAGCACCTTTCGATTCACAAGAAGAATTCCGCAAAGAATTATTTTATTTAGTACAAGAATATGTCCAAGGTGAAACTTTGGATAAGGAACTTAACAATAAAGGTCGATTTTCCGAAACTGAAGTTGTGCAGGATTTAGGGCAGCTCCTGAACGTACTTAAGTACATACATGGAAAAAGACAAGTTATTCATAGGGATATCAAGCTTTCTAATATTATTCGTCACGAAAACGGAACGCTTTATTTGATAGATTTTGGTGCAGCAGTAAAGCGTAAATTAGAGCCAAAGATACCTGTTGAGCAATCAATGGCAATGGGAACTCCGATATTTGCACCACCAGAACAACTAGCTGGGAAAAGTATATTTTTTTCCTCAGATTTATATTCTTTAGCTGCAACCTGTATTTGTTTGCTCACAGGTAGAAATGTAAATGAGCTTTGGAATCAAAATAGGTGGATTTGGAGAGAATACGTTAACGTAAACGACAAGTTTGCAGACATTTTAGATCGGATGTTGTCATATCAACCAGAGAATCGATATGAGTCTGCTGAGTCAGTAATTTCTGCTCTTTCTCGACAAATATCGTTAAATCCAAATTCAAAGCCTTCGGGTGCTGGGGAAACATTTAGGACCGAAAATCAGCGTGAATCTCAAGAATTGAATTATACCACAATTCGCGAGCTTACAAATTTTTCATTTAGGCTGAAGAGGCTTGCTAAGAAAGTATTTTTGCCAGTTGGATTAGTTTTACTAGGAAGCGCGATCGCATTCTTAATTAACTGGTGGATACATCCCTCTATTTGCGATTTTCAGAATCAAAATGGATTCAGTTGCGGTGAAGCAATTTTGATTCCCCAAAATCCAAGGATTCCTGAGGCAGTTTTTGCGAACAAAGTAAGAGGAGTAAAAGCATTTCAGCAAGGAAATTTTAACCAAGCTATTGTCTCTTTTGAAAGATACCTTGCTTCTAATGAAAATGACCCAGAAGCACGAATTTATCTAAACAATGCTAAAGCAGTTATGGCAAAGAATCCTCTAAGAATTGCCGCGACTGTTCCAATTATTGACGATCAGCTTAATGGTTCAAATGACATTGCCGAACAAATGCTGCGCGGATTTGGTCACGTTCAAGATAATTTTAATGAAAATAAGGGTATTGACGGAAGACTGCTGTTTCTGGAAGTCGTTAGTACAGGTTGGCAGAAAAATAAAATTAAGCAAATAGCTGATGCGATCGTCAGCAAAGAAAATATCTTAGGAGTCATCGGTTATTATACCAGCGATAGTATACAAGAAGCGGCACAATATTATGATGGAAAAATGGTGGTTATATCTCCTACGAGTACTGCTGTTAGAGATTCTGCTTTTAAATTAAATAACTACATTTTCCGCGTATCTCCAGATAACTCTGCTGCTGCTGAAAAGCTAGCTAAATATATGGTATGCCAAAATCTGATTAAAATTGCTATTTTTTATGAGCCTAATGAATCATTTGCTGCATCTTTAAAGAAAGAATTTGAAAATGTTGTCTTCAAAAATAGAAGACAGCTTGTTAATGAGTGTCCAGTAATTCAAAGCACAACTGAAGTATTAAATTGTTTGCAACAAGCAAAAGAAAGTAATGCAGAGGTAATCATGTTAGCTTTTAGCGATAAACTGGCACGAATTGCCGCAACACTTATCATTAATCAAAGCGAAAATATTACCATACTCGGTGCAGATACTCCATATTTTGAAAGTGTCAGCCAAGCTAATATTCCACCTGATAAACTGAGAATTGCTATTCGCTGGCATAGAAGTAATAATGCTAACTCTAAGTTTGAACAGGAATCTGTGAAGCTTTGGGGAACTGGAGATGTGAACTGGCGAACTGCAATGTCTTATGATGCTACGATGGCGATGGTTGAAGCACTCAGACGCACCAAAGGTAATTACACCCGTCAGCAGCTTTACGAAGCGTTGAATCAGCGTGATTTTTCAGCGGATGGTGTGACTGCAAAGGTGCAATTTAACGATTTAGGCGATCGCAAACCATTACCGGGTATCGGTGTTTTGGTTAAAGTTGAAAATAACAGGTTTGTTGTCGATAAAACATCATACAATTAACTCTACTACAAATTACTAGGTATTTCTCCTACACAAACGCTCTTGAAGGGAATGTCTTCCAAGAGGCTATACCTCTTAAACTATATCAGAGGCAGAGCCGCTGAGTATGCATTTTCAGGCTCTAGCCTGGGAACAAGTCAAGAATTATCCTATAAATTACTTGGTATCGTTTTAAATCTCTTTTCCGAACCCAGCGAATAATCCTCTAATTTAAAATCCGCAAAAGGCTTTTTCTCTAACCTATTTCTTAACGCTTCATCTAAAATCACACCTTCTGATTGTTTCTTCACGCCAATAATAATAATACTTCTTTGATAAGCTGTTGAATCCTGATTTGTTTGACAATCACTTCGCTGAAATTGACCCAAATTTAACAAGCGATAACCTTGCACACTTCTCGTATTACTAAATATTCTCTTCACTAAAAGTTGTAATTGCTGAGAACGTTCTAAAGCCCTTTTTTCTTCGATTTCTACATTACCTTCACAGGAAGCTGTGCCGACAGAGATAATCTCACTCGGATTTTCCATTATTCTCTGAATACCTTCTGACTCTAAATTAGACTTTAACGAGTCCACATTAATCAGTTGCTCGTTATATTTAACTTGATAATTACTGCCAAGCTGCCATTTATATTCTACAGATAGAACGGCAACGTTAAATTCAGCAACTCTGCCTTGGCTATCTTTACCTTCTTCATAAGGAAAGTAATCAACTTTGCCTTTTCTTTCTGGTGCTTGTCCGTAATCTGGAGGTAAGGAAGCTAATTTAGAAGAACGAGTAGCTAAAGCAACTAAACCTAATAATCCTAACGACACCAACAACGCGGCAAATAATGCTAATAAAGGAAGTTTTTCTGGCTGCTTTTGTTGCGCGGGTATCGTCGTAGTTGGTTGCGCTAACTGTGCAGTTTTCGGACTTCCGACAACATTTACAGTCGCAATAGTTCCTGTTAATTGTTGTTCAATTGCCTCCAACCGTTTTATAATATCCTGAGCGGTAGCTGGACGCTGATTCACATCCCGCACCATCAGCGAATCAATCAAATTTACCAGTAAAGGTGAGATTTGCATGGCATGATTTCGCCAATGCAATAGATTATCATGGCTGTCGTACATCTCCAAAGGATGATATCCTGTCAGCAAAAATACAAACGTACGTCCTAAGGCAAAAAAGTCTGATTGCGGTACAGCTTGAGCATTTATTTGTTCTGGTGCGCTGTAGCCAGATGACATAATTGCTGTAATCCCCCCACCACCGCTGCTGATTTTGGCTAAGTAGGTTCTAGTAACTTCTCTGGCTGTACCAAAGTCAATTAACACTAACTGCCCATCAGGGCGAATCATAATATTAGATGGTTTAATATCTCTATGCAAATACTGTTTTGCATGTACAAGAGCCAAAATTTCTAACAACTGCCTTAACCAGTTTACAGCTTGTTCTTGAGAAATCGGGCGATTCTGCTGCTGCTTTAGCCACTGTTCTAAGTTGGGACCCTCGATTTTTTCCATGACAATGCAGTGCAATAGCAAGCCATTTCTGGTCTGATATTGAAAGTAACCATTCACTTTGGGTATACCCGGATGATTGAGATGTCCCAGCACTCCTGCTTCTTGCTGAAATAGTTCTACTGCTTTCGCATCACTCGATAAATCCTCTTTGAGTACTTTGAGGATTTTTGGTGTGTCTCGTTCGTATGCGTCATAAACTTTGTCAAAACCAGTTTTATCACTCAAAAGTCGCAACACCCGATAGCGTCCTAGCAACTCAAGCTGAGAACCACAACTTTGACAAAAGCGGTTCTCATCGTTGTCTGGGTGGTTCGGTTTCGGGCAAACTGGATTAATACAAAAGCTCATGAATGTCGTTATCTCCTTGTGGAAAATTTAAAATATTAATTCTCGGATTAAAGCTGGGTGTTACAAAGATAAAGTTAAATTTGAGATCGTAGTGGGCACTTAAGTGCCCACTATAAGCGATGAATCGCTTACCACGAGCGTAAATGTTATTTTTCTGACTTATGCTGCTTTAAGAAAGCTTCTACGGTCGAGTTAAATGCTTGACTTTGTGTCAAAAATGCCCAGTGATTACCGGGAACTTGGCAGATGCGTAAGTTTGTTAGATGAGTTTTGTAAGGTTTAAGTTGCCATTCTTGCCGATTGACACCTTTTTCTGGTTGTATAAACAGAGTGGGGGTATCAATTGTACCTGTTAAACCAGGAATTCGCATTACTTCTTCAAAAATGCGATCGCGTGCGGCTATTGTAAACTTACTACCCCAACTACCATCGGCTTTTTGTTCAATTCCAGCTTGAAAAACTTGCTGCTGTAAAGAATTCCAATGCTGATATTGATTTAACTTACGCGCTTGCACCGATGCTTCTTCTAAACTGGCAAATGGTCCCATTCCTTTGAGAAATGGCAAGACGCGATACAACAACGGAAATGTCAACTTGAAAAAACTCGGTATTTTCCAAATAAAAATCGGATCTACAAGAATCAGACTCCGCAAACGTGCTGGATTTTGCTTTGCCCAAATGCAGGCTAATTTACCACTCCAAGAATGCGCTACAACAGAAGCAGATTTCCATCCCAAACGATCCATCAGTGCTTCTAAGTCAGCGATCGCACTCTCAAAACTATAATCTGTTTCCGGCTTGCTACTTTCACCATGACCACGCATATCTGGAGCAACTATGTGATATTCTGCCGCTAGGTAATCTCCTAAGCTTGACCAAACAACCGCGTTGTCAGCTAAACCATGTAATAGTAACAAAGGTTCTTTACCTTGATTCCACTCTAAGTAAGATACTTGGATATCAGATTTCGATAAACTTTGACGTATAGGCATCATTGCATCACTGGTAGAGAGGCTTCGCGATTATATGGTACTCCTATAGAAAATCGATATTGTACACATTGTCACAATAATCGCTAAAATATATTTAGTCGTAATGACTCCGACTTGCATTTAATAAAATGCTATTGAATCTTTATTAGGATGTTGGTTTATGGTGAGAATTGTTGCCATTGCAGGTAGTTTAAGACCCGATTCTTACAGCCAAATGGCTTTAGAATTAGCAGCGCAAAGAGTAGAAGCGTTGGGTGCAGAAGTCGAAATTTTGGATTTAAGGCAGATGAAGTTGCCCTTTTGCGACGGGGGAAAAGAATATCCAGATTACCCCGATGTAAAGCGGATGCAGGATGCTGTCAGTTCTGCTGATGGATTAATTTTAGCAACACCAGAATATCACGGCAGCGTCAGTGGTGTATTGAAAAATGCACTAGATTTAATGAGCTTCGATCAATTCTCTGGTAAGGTAGCGGGATTAATTAGCGTCTTAGGAGGACAACCGAACAGCAACGCTTTAAATGATATGAGATTAATTCTCAGATGGGTTCACGCTTGGTGCATCCCTGAGCAAGTAGCGATCGGACAAGTTTGGAAAGCTTTCAACGCTGAAGGTAAGTTACTAGATGATAAACTTTCTCAACGTTTTGACGAATTTGCTCAAAGTTTAGTTGAAAATACCCGCAAGTTGCGAGGTGTGAGTTAGGGGAGTGGAGGAGTGGGGGAGTGGGGAGGGGGAGACAAGGAGACAACGAGGAATTTCTCCCCCTGCTCCCCCTGCTTCCCCTGCTCCCCCCTCTCCTTTTAATGGTGGTGGTGATGATGTCCAGCTAGTTGGGGATTAACTGCTGTAGCGTCCTCTGATAACAATTCAGCAATATGAGAATTTGCCCATTCAGCTGCCACTGCTAAGAATTCGGGATCATCGTTGACGCAAGCCATTTGCACGTAGCTTACATCCGCATGTTTTTTCTCTAGATCGTGAATAATGTGGTGAACATCCAAGAGAGTTTCATGATTTTCTGTAGCAAAGCCAATCGGCATAAAGACAATTACTTTCGCACCCAATTGGATGAGGTTTTTTGCCGCTTGTTCAGCGTTTGGCTGCGTCCAGTCAATTAAAGGTGTATCGTGGTTGAGCCAACCTACGGAGATTAGAGGATAGCGGTTAATTAGCTTATCGCGTACTAAATCGTAAAGTATCTGACTTTCGGTGATCCCAGAGGTAAAGCCTTTCGCTTTGTGGGGACAACCGTGATTCATTAACACAATACCGATTTGAGAAGGTAGGTAAGCGTTAGCCAAGTCAGCGTTAATTTTTTCTTCAACCAGATGAGCCATCAAATTGATGTAAGCTGGTTCGTTATAGAAAGAAGGAATGTAGCGCTGTGCTTTAACCCAGTGTTCTTCACCATCAGCTATTTGGGAAAGAGCATTGTTAACTTGCTCGATCGCTATTCCGCTAGTAAAGATAGAATCAACCACCAGCAATGGATAAATTAGTAGTTTATCAAAGCCTTGATTTTTAATTTCTGTTAAAACTTGGTCGGGTAGAAAGGGAGCGCAGAAGTTGAAAGCTTTGAAAACTTGAACGCGATCGCCCCATTTTTCTTGTAAATTTTTTTCAATTCCAGCGCGTTGCTTTTCAAAAATGGCGTTATGTGGGGAAATAAAATCATGATGTGTGTGTCCCCATTCATGGCGATCGAATAACGCTAAAAGACGTGCCAGAGGAGGATAAATCCAGGTTGGTACTGGTGCAAATTTTGCAGTCAGTAAATTTAAAGCTTGTTCGTTATAGTTAGCAAAGTCTTCGTAGCTTTCGACTTCGCCATAGCCCATAAGCAATACAGCTACTCGCTCTTGACCTGATAGATGCTCGTGTGTATGATCCAGTTTTTCCGGCGTAGCAACCACGATTGAATTCCTCAATGTAACCATTTATATCTATGGGATTTTGTTTTTCCCCTTACTCGTATTTTACTATCCCATCCAGGGGGATAGCACCTACGTGGAGTTAAAAATTCAAAATATTAAATCTATAAGTGTGGTTTAATACATCTGCCTTGGGTGAAAACTTAACTATCCAGAATAGTTAAGTAAAAAATGTTATATTTACGACAGTAAAAGGCACTAGGCAATAAGGGGGGTTGTGTGTAAAAAATGCTAACTGAAAAGATGAGCATAATTATTTGCCCTGGAATTCATGAGCCAGCCTTAACAGAAAACTTTATTTCGGGAGGGCTAGAGACATATTTTCAGAGTAAAAAAAATTCAGTGAATATACTGAGTATGCCAAATGATGGTTTTTCGCCGTTATCAGGATTTCATATATTACAAGTTTTAAGCGATCGCCTGCGCCATCAGTTAAAATCGCCAGTTGTATTCATAAGCTTTAGTGCAGGTGTCGTTGGGGCAATAGCCGCAGCGTATTCGTGGCAAATGTTAGGTGGTTATGTCAAAGCATTTATTGCTATAGATGGATGGGGAGTACCTCTGTGGGGCAGTTTCCCGATTCACAGAATGAGTCATGATTATGACACTCACTGGAGTTCTAAAATATTGGGAAGTGGGCAAGATAACTTTTACGCAGATCCAGCAGTAGAGCATTTATCGATGTGGCGATCGCCCCAAACTATCCAAGGCAGATGGGTAGACTCATATAATGAAGTTTCCCCACTTAAAAGTCGCCTGACTGCGGCAGAATTTTTACAGATCCTTTTAAATCGTTATCAATAAAAATAGTCCGGAAAAAAGAGTAGGCAAACAGGAGTGAGAAATAGGGAATGAGTAATGGGGCATCGGGCATCGGGCATGGCGCATCGGGCATGGGTAATCGGGCATCGGGCATCGGGCATGGGTAATCGGTACTCCCCCTGCTCCCCCTGCTCAAGAACGCTCCCCCTGCCCCCCTGCTCCCCCACTCCCCCACTCCCCATCTACCGTAGTCCTTACCCCCAAGTTTCTGATGTTTCCAACTGAACCTGCGGCTGTTAATAACGGGTTTGGCGCCGTTCTCAAAAATCGTGCTTTTATGCTTTTGTGGATTGGGCAACTAGTGTCCCAGTTAGCAGATAAGGTTTTCTTCGTTTTGATGATTGCCCTGCTGGAATACTACCCATCTCCTGGATTGGCGCAAAACTCCAAATACTCCACTTTGATGGTGGCGTTTACAATACCAGCAATTTTGTTCGGTTCTGCTGGTGGCATTTTTGTCGATCGCTTTCCCAAAAAGCTAGTTATGGTTGGCTCTGATGTGGTGCGCGGTATATTTACCCTGTGTCTGCCGTTTTTGCCACGAGAGTTTCTGATTCTGTTGATAGTTACTTTTGCCATCTCGACTGTGACCCAGTTTTTTGCTCCAGCTGAACAAGCTGCCATTCCTTTGATCGTGCGGCGAGAGAATTTGTTGGCAGCTAATGCGCTGTTTAGCAGTACAATGATGGGCGCTTTAATTGTCGGCTTTGCAATAGGAGAGCCGATGTTGAGTTTGGCGAAAGACTGGTTGGGAGAAAAATATGGTCAAGAGCTTGTAGTCGGTGGATTGTACGTGTTATCGGCTATAATCATGCAGCCGATTAACTTTAAAGAAAACAAAAGCATAGACGACGCTGAGGCGGTAATTCACCCTTGGGCTGACTTCAAACAGGGGTTGCGCTACCTGAGGAAAAACCGTTTAGTGTTGAATGCCATGTTACAATTAACAACTTTATATTGTGTATTTGCTGCATTAATGGTATTAAGCATTAGATTAGCAGCGGAATTTGGTTTGAAAGAGAAACAATTTGGTTTTTTCTTAGCAGCTGCTGGGGTTGGTATGGTCTTGGGTGCAGCGAGTTTGGGTAACTGGGGCGAAAAATTACATGGCAAGCCTTTACCTTTAATCGGCTTTTTCATGATGGCGCTGGTTTTAGGCTTGTTTACTTTTACCCACCAGCTAGCGCTGGCTTTAGGATTGTGTGCAATCCTTGGTATTGGTGCTTCTTTAATTGGCGTGCCAATGCAAACCTTAATTCAACACGAAACTCCGCCAACAATGCTTGGTAAAGTATTTGGCTTTCAAAATCATGCTGTGAATATTGCCCTTTCCCTACCCTTAGCGATTACAGGTCCGATTACTGATGCTTTCGGCTTGCGAACTGTGTTGGTAGGGATGAGTATTGTTGTTGCTGCTGTCGGTGTTTGGGCTTGGAAAAATACCCGCCGCGTGTTGGAAGATGTAATCTAATGGGGACTGGGGACTGGGGACTGGTCAAAAGAGGCAGGGGAGCAGGGAGCAGGGGGCGATCTTGCAGGGGGCAGGATTGGTCGGAGTACAAGCTCCGTCCAATCCAGAACGTCCTTCTAGGACGGGGCTTCTCTTCGAGACGCTCCGCGAACATACCCATGTTCCGCTTCGCTTCACGGCTTCTCTGCGAGACGCTGCGCGAACGGGGCTTTCTATTGCTCCCCCTGCAAGATCGCCCCCTGCCCCTCCGCCTCTTCAGTGACTAGAAAAAGAATTATTACCAATGCCCAATGCCCAATGCCCCATGCCCAATGCCCAATGCCCAATTCCCAATTCTCAATTTTAATTATCGTTTATTGACAAATTTATTAAGCTTTTCTATTAAAATGAATTCTTAACTACAGAATTTAAACATCAACTTAGTTGTAGTCTGAGGTTTAAGAGTGCGATCGCCTTCCCCAATCAGTTCCCTACAAACCGAGAATCAGGTTCAGCCTAATGTCTCCTCACCAATAGTCACCCCCAAGCGTGCAACTGGTGGTTTCGCTTTGCTAGACAGTTTGCGTCGTCACGGCGTTGAGTATATTTTTGGCTATCCTGGCGGTGCAATTCTGCCAATTTACGATGACCTGTACAAAGTGGAAGCCACTGGTGCAATGAAGCACATTTTGGTGAGACACGAACAAGGTGCATCCCACGCCGCCGACGGTTACGCCCGCGCTACTGGAAAGGTAGGAGTGTGCTTTGGTACTTCGGGACCAGGGGCAACTAATTTGGTGACGGGCATCGCCAACGCCTACATGGACTCGATACCGATGGTTATTGTCACCGGGCAAGTATCACGGGCATCAATTGGTACAGATGCGTTCCAGGAAACGGATATTTATGGAATTACGCTACCAATCGTCAAGCATTCCTATGTAGTGCGCGACACCCAAGATATGGCGCGAATCGTTGCTGAAGCGTTCCACATCGCCAGTACTGGACGTCCGGGACCAGTTTTGATTGATGTGCCCAAAGATGTGGCGTTAGAAGAATTTGATTATGTGCCTGTGGAACCGGGTTCGGTGAAGTTACCCGGATATCGTCCCACAGTGAAGGGAAACCCCCGCCAGATAAATGCGGCAATTAACTTGATTTGTGAAAGTCGCCGTCCGCTATTGTATGTGGGTGGTGGTGCGATCGCTGCAAGTGCCCACGAAGAAATTAAACAACTCGCCGAATTATTCAATATTCCCGTCACTACCACCTTGATGGGTATCGGTGCTTTTGACGAACATCATCCCCTAGCTTTGGGAATGTTAGGAATGCATGGCACCGCTTACGCTAACTTTGCGGTGACTGATTGTGATTTGCTAATTTGCGTTGGTGCAAGATTTGACGATCGCGTAACTGGCAAGTTAGATGAATTCGCTTCCCGCGCTAAAGTGATTCACATTGACATCGATCCAGCGGAAGTCGGTAAAAATCGCGTTCCAGAAGTGCCGATTGTGGGTGATGTCCGGAATGTGTTAACTGACTTGTTGCGTCGCTGCAAGCAAACAGGTGTCACAGGTACACCCAACCAAACGCAAGAATGGCTGAATTTAATTAACCGCTGGCGCGAAGAATATCCTTTAGTGGTGCCGCACCATGCCGATAGTATGTCACCGCAAGAGGTGATCGTCGAAATCGCCAGCCAAGCACCCCAGGCTTACTACAGCACAGATGTCGGTCAACATCAAATGTGGTCAGCACAATTCCTTAAAAATGGTCCCCGTCGCTGGATTTCCAGCGCTGGTTTGGGAACGATGGGCTTTGGCTTACCGGCAGCAATGGGTGCTAAAGTGGCATTCCCCGATGAAGAAGTTATTTGTATCAGCGGTGATGCCAGTTTCCAAATGTGCTTGCAAGAATTGGGCACACTTGCACAGTATGGCATAAATGTCAAGACTGTAATTTTGAATAACGGCTGGCAGGGAATGGTGCGCCAATGGCAACAAGCCTTTTACGGCGAGCGTTACTCATGCTCAAATATGGAAGTAGGAATGCCAGACATTGAGTTTTTGGCAAAAGCTTATGGCATAAAGGGGATGGTGATTCGCAACCGTGAAGAGTTGAAAGAAGCGATCGCCGAAATGCTAGCCCACAACGGACCCGTAATCGTCGATGCGCGTGTCACCAGAGATGAAAACTGTTACCCAATGGTAGCCCCAGGCAAAAACAACGCGCAAATGATTGGTTTGCCAAAACAAGCACCGAAAGCCGCAATAGAACCGATTTATTGTAGCCAATGTGGTGCGAAAAACGCTCCCAATCACAACTTCTGTGCTGATTGCGGCACGAAATTGTAGAACCGCAAGAAATTAATAGTTAATTTGTAGGGTGGGCAATGCTCACCCTATTTGTTTATAATCCAATAATAATTTTTCGCGTCAAGGGGGTGATGTCTATGATGACTTTCAGCAAGCAAGTAATTATCGCTACAAAATTAGGAAATTCATCATGGTTATTCGTCCTATTCAGTGCCAGGAGTTGGAAGTCTTTGCGAGTCTAAGCGATCGCATTGATGCAAACAAGCATTTTCTTTCTTATTTAACAGACATGTGGGCATCAGGCTACATCCGCCCTGAGTGGTGTTTTGTCGCAGAGTCAGCAGGAAAGTTCATCGGACGTATCGTTTATTGGTCGTTACCATCGCTCTTGAAGCCTGTTATTGTTGATGTTTTGGAAGTACCTTGGAGCGAAAACTACATCGAGGTTGGTACAAATCTTTTACAACAGAGCTTGGCACAGTTGCACTTTCAAAGCGGCGACAGCATAGACTATGAACTCGATAGTCCATCGTCTGACTTTAGATCATTACACAAACGAATTGAATTATTTGAAAATTTTGGATTTTCACTTTTAAGGCAAACTATCCGCTTTGAGTGGAAAAACATTCAGACTGAGATAGTATCATCAAATCGGCTGACATTTCGTTCTCTCGATCAACTTGGTGATGATGCTTTTATTCAGGCGATCGCACAGGTATCGTCGCAGAGTTTAGATCGTTCAATCTTGCAAAATCAAGCCAAACTAGGTCAGAAGCAAGACGCACTTGAAAAGTTTAACATGTTAAAGGCTTTCAAGTATCAACCGAGGTGGTGGCAACTAGCTTACAACTTTGAGGGAACTCTCATTGGTTTGATTATGCCAACAGAAAATGATGGTGGAGCAGCCATTGGGTATATCGGTGTAGTACCAGAACATCGGGGAAAAGGCTACGTTAATGATTTGCTAATGCAAGGAACCCTGACCCTCAAATCCAACGGTGCTGTACGCATCCGTGCTGATGCTGATATCAATAATGCACCAATGATCCGCGCCTTTCAACGCGCTGGATATAAACAGTTTGCCTCAAGAAGACAATATCACTATGAGGTAAAAAATGATAATGGCTAACAAAAATACTTGTAGTAAGCATTTTACGCTTAAATCCAGGATTAAAGCCCTAACTACGAAGTCAAATATAACAACTTTACTTGAGTCCTGAGAATCGTTGTATCGTTCTTTAGCCCGATTTTTGGGATAAATCGGGCTTCTCATTTCTTAGGAATTATTTAGGACTACTATTGCATAAGTAGAAAAACTTATTGAACGGATTTTATCAAATTTTCTAAAAAGCACAATCTCATTTAAGTAATATTTTTATACCAAAATAATAATTTCATCCCAAAGTACCATATATCTTAAGAATGATGTTATTTGAAACAATGTATTGTAATCTAAGCATATCGCTGCTAGGCAAGCGATCACGAGCGGCAGAGGCTCTTGCCCTACGCATCTGTTTACAGTAATTATTTAAAAAACTTGCAGACTAATTTGTCTAAACTAAAGCACAAGGCATTAGATGAGTAAAAAATCAAGTAAATTTTTGACTACACAGCCTTATCTAGTTAGTTAGTTATGCCTGTAAACAGAAAATTATTTAATAAAACCGATAGTTTCTTGTTGTGGTATTAAATGGCTCAAATTAAAGGTGCTTTTGGGCTGTATTCCTCGTGTTCAGTTGGAAAAGCCAGACGATTTAAAGTGTTTATCAGTTTTAGGTTTCAAGCAACGCGCTGGCTCAGGTTTGGGCAAAACCTAAGTACATACCAGATAAATTGCTTAGTTCCTGAAAACTGTTGATTAAAGGCATAAAAAATGAGTATCGTCGAACCAAAGTTAACGACAACAGAAACTGAATTTCGTGTAGAAGGCTACGAGAAAATTGACTTTAGTCTTGCCTTCGTGAATGGACTATTTGACATAAAAAATAAAGACCTTGCAGATAGTTATGAAGGTTTTAAGCGTTGTCTTGCAGTAGTTGACCATAATGTGAATCGGCTTTACGGTTCGCAAATGTCAGAATACTTCCAGCATTACAACATCGACTTAACTATTTTTCCCGTAAAAATTGAGGAAAACGACAAGAACCTTACCACATTTTCGTCGATAGTTGATGCTTTTTCGGCATTTAATTTGCTGCGGAAAGAGCCAGTTTTGGTTGTTGGTGGCGGATTAGTTTTAGATGTCGTTGGTTTCGCTTGTTCGGCTTATCGACGCAGCACCAATTACATCCGCGTTCCGACAACTTTGATTGCTCTTGTTGATGCGGGTGTAGCGATAAAAGTAGCCGTCAACCACGGTAAACTAAAAAATCGTTTAGGGGCTTATCATCCACCGAAAAAAGTTTTTCTCGACTTTTCCTTTTTGGGGACACTTCCTATAGATCAAGTCCGTAACGGAATGGCAGAATTAGTGAAGATTGCCGTAGTTTCCAACGCGGAAGTATTCGAGTTGTTGTATAAGTATGGCGAAGATTTACTGAATACACGCTTTGGCTATGTTGATAGTACTCCAGAACTGCAAGAAGTAGCGCAACGCGTGAATTATGAGTCAATTAAGACCATGCTGGAGTTGGAAACGCCGAACCTCCACGAATTAATGCTCGATCGCGTCATTGCCTACGGACACACTTGGAGTCCTACACTGGAATTAACTCCGAACATACCATTGTTACACGGTCATGCTGTGAATATCGACATGGCATTGAGTGCAACAATAGCTGAAAAACGAGGTTATATTACCGCCAATGATCGCGATCGCATCCTCGGATTAATGAGTCGTGTAGGTCTTGCTCTTGACGACGATTTGCTTGATGGCGATTTGTTGTGGTACGCTACGAAATCCATAACTTTGACACGAGACGGTTTACAGCGTGCAGCGATGCCTAAACCAATTGGTGAATGCTTCTTTGTCAACGATTTGACTCGTGAAGAATTAGATGCCGCATTGGAGGATCACAAACAAATTTGCGCCACATATCCCCGTGCAGGTGCTGGTATAGATGCTTACGTAAACAGCGTTGAGGAAGATACAAACAGCGTTGATCAAGAAATCAACAGCTACCTGATGAGTGACGAAAGATTGGTAGGGAGTGGTAACTAATGTCTAGTGTTGTCAACGTCGAAAAAGCCCGTCCCGTCACACCGCTGGGGATCTTGGTAGAACATCTACAAACTGCCGTCACCCAAGCGCAAGACAATCCAACTCTAGCTCTTCATTTACAGCAATGCTTGCGTTTAGCAGCAGGTTTAGATCCTTACTTAGATGAGTGTACCACCGATGAATCGCCAGCATTAGCGGCGATCGCCAAAGCTACGCAGCAAGAAGCCTGGAAACACCGGTTTTCTGAAGGCTCAACAGTGCGGGAACTAGAGCAGGAAATGCTTTCCGGACACATCGAAGGACAAACGCTAAAAATGTTTGTCCACATGACACAAGCAAAAACTGTGTTAGATATCGGCATGTTCACCGGCTATTCAGCGCTAGCGATGGCAGAAGCAATGCCCAGTGATGGACGTTTGGTGGCTTGCGAGGTAGATGCATATGTAGCGAATTTTGCCAAGTCATTATTTGAGCAATCCCCCGACGGACAGAAAATAGAAGTGAAAGTGGGTGGAGCGTTGGAAACTCTTGCTAAACTGGCAGAGATGAAAGAGTCATTCGACTTAGTATTTATTGATGCCGATAAAAAAGAGTACGTCCAGTACTTCCTGATGCTGCTAGATTTGAACTTGCTTGCTCCCCACGGCTTCATCTGCGTAGACAATACATTGTTGCAAGGACAGCCTTATCTTCCACCTCAACAGCGTACTGCAAATGGAGAAGCGATCGCCAACTTCAACTTAGTTGTCAAAAACGACAAGCGCGTTGAACAGGTAATGCTACCTTTGCGAGACGGCTTAACCATCATCAGACGATTGTAGGCAATAGGGTATTGGGCATGGGGGAGCCAGTGCGTTGCGCGGGTTCCCCGCGTTGAAGCATCTGGCGTCATTGGGTATTGGGTAATGGGTAATTGGTACTCCCCCTGCTCCCCCTGCTCCCCCTGCCCCCCCTGCTCCCATCCCCCCATCCCCCCATCCCCCACTCCTCCCTATGGCGCGGATTTTCGCATTGTTCCAAAATTTAGGTACACTTTTATTGCTGGCGATCGCATTTCCTGTGAATTGCAGCTTGGTATTAATATCATTAGTATGGAGTTTATTAAAATCGCCTTTCCATAAGCAAGTATCAGCAGAAAACCCGAAAAACATCTTACTCACAGGTGGTAAGATGACCAAAGCTCTGCAATTAGCTCGTTTATTTCACGCTGCTGGACATAAAGTTTTTTTAGTTGAAACCAAAAAATATTGGTTATCCGGTCATCGGTTTTCCAACTCTATCGAAAACTTCTACACTGTACCCGAACCGCAGGAAGATTCAGAGGGTTATATTCAAGCTTTGCTTGATATAGTTAAAAAAGAAAATATTGACATATTTATCCCCGTATCTAGTCCAGTTGCTAGTTTATATGACTCTTTAGCAAAACCTGTCTTGTCACGTTACTGCGAAGTGTTTCATTTTGACGCAGACACCACCAAGATGTTAGACGACAAATTCACGTTTAGTGAAAAAGCACTTGCTCTTGGTTTAACAGCACCAAAATCATATTTAATTACAGATCCAGAAGAAATCTTAAAATTTAACTTTGAGTCAGAAAAACGCAAATACATTCTAAAAAGTATTCCATATAGCTCATTTTACCGCTTAGATATGGTCAAGCTGCCTTGTGCAGACATGGCTAACTACGTAAAAAACTTGCCAATCAGCAAAGATCATCCTTGGATGATGCAGGAATTTATTACCGGACAGGAGTATTGCACCCATAGCACAGTTAGAGATGGACAGTTGAAACTGCACGGCTGTTCTGACTCTTCAGCATTCCAAGTCAACTACGAACACGTTGATAAACCAAACATCACCGCATGGGTTAGTCATTTTGTCAAAGAATTAAATTTGACTGGACAAATTTCTTTTGACTTTATAGAACAAGAAGACGGAACAGTTTATGCGATTGAGTGTAACCCCCGCACCCACTCAGCAATTACCATGTTTCATGACCATCCTGGGGTAGCTGATGCATATTTGAGTAAAGATACTTTCAGCGCACCGATGCAGCCTTTACCTGAGAGTAAGCCTACCTATTGGTTGTATCACGAACTATGGAGGCTAACCAATGTTAGGTCGTTACAGCAATTGCAGGTGTGGTTCAAGAAAATTTTCCGGGGTACGGACGCGATTTTTAGTGTTAGCGATCCGCTGCCATTTTTAACAGTACATCACTGGCAAATTCCTTTATTGATACTTCAGAATTTACAAAAGCTCAAAGGTTGGATCAGAATAGATTTCAACATCGGTAAGCTTGTAGAGTTAGGAGGCGATTAATTTCGTAGTAAGGACTTCAGTCCTTATCTTAATAATATATTAATAATATGAGGACTAAAGTCCTCACTACGAATTTATCATCTAATTAGAAATTGGTACATTTTGAAACGCTGCTGTATCTGGTATAAAGATATCCAAATTATCGACACCTTCGGGAACCCTTAACCAGACATAGGCGTCAGCGGAGGAATTTGCACGTACTTGAAACAAAGAAACGGTTCCGGTTGAGCGATCTAAGGCAACTGCTTTGTAGATTTCGGTAGTCTCAGGATTACGGGCTGTTGTACTCCCAATCGATATAATATCACTACCAACAACTCCATCTGTGGCAACGCGACGCACCCGCATTCGCACATCCACTACATCACGGTTTCCAGTTGCGGGATCTTTAATCCGTTTAAGTGAGAGTAACTCTACATTTGCCTTATTACCAAAAGCAGGCTGTACAAATTGACCGGGGGTAAATGTTGAGGTTGTAGCGGTGGTTGCTGGTGTCGTTACCGACGCTGGTGTGATCGTTGGTGTCGGAATTTTCGGAGTTGGGGGAGATGATGGTATGAGAATAGGAGCGATATTAGTCGCTATTTTGTTAGTATTCAGTGTCTGCTGTAACGTGAAAACTTGATAAGCCGCATAGCCACTACACATCAAAGCGAAAGTAGACAGTAATACAGCCACACCAGACAAGAATGTATTCACACTTTTACCTCTATTACGTATTTCTGTGTATGCAGGTTGGTTAACCTGGCGATATTATCATGCCATGAATTATTTTCAATTGAACGCTGCGTATTAAAAATGTCAGTATCCTTCATAATACTAATCAATTAAGTATACCCACTTGCTTCTGTCAAAGAAAATAAGTTTGAGATAAGAATGATAAAATCTATCATTGGGATGAGGAGTATCAGTGAAACTTAAAGTACTAAATAAACCACTGGGTTGTTTGTTGCTATTTTTGACTACCCAGATAGCATTTAATTCTAGAGTTGCTCAAGCACAAATAAAAGTCGCGCCGGCAACCGAAACTAAAAATATTTGCCCCACACAACTAGCTGCTGCGGTAGATGAAGTGATAAACCGTCCGCAATACAGTCGGGTGCGTTGGGGCATTTTAGTCCAACCTCTATATAAAGGGCAAAATCTTTATAGTCGGGATGCCCAGAAATATTTTACTCCAGCTTCTAATGCCAAACTGCTGACAACTGCTGCCGCTTTACAGCAATTGGGGGCAAATTTTCGCATTCGCACCTCTGTTTATCAAGATGGCATCGGTGTTTTGCGTGTCGTGGGTAGGGGAGATCCTAGCTTCAGCGATACTCAGCTTGTAGAATTGGCGAAACAGTTGAAAGCAAAGGGAATTACCCAAATTAGAAAGTTGATTGCCGATGATAGCTATTTTCAAGGGGATATTGTGTCTCCTAGCTGGGAATGGGAAGATGTTTACTCAGATTATGGCGCACCTGTTAACAGCTTGATTGTCAATGAAAATCTGTTTAGCCTCAACTTAATACCGCAAGCTGTGGGTAAACCTTTACAATTAGCCTGGACTGATTTTAGCGAAGCGAGATACTGGCAGATTATTAATAAATCGGTGACAGCTGAGGAAAAACAACCAGGTTTTATTAATGTTAGTCGCGAATTATCGGGAAACGTGTTGCGAATTCAAGGGCAACTACCGGCGAAAGCCGATCCGTTTTTAGTTAAAGTGCCTGTGGTCGATCCTAATAATTACTTCTTGCGACGCTTTCGCACAGCTTTGGCTGGCGAAAAAATCCGCTTGCGAGAGACAGCGGTAATATCTGGGGGTGTCAATCAACAGGAACTAGCTTTTATAGAGTCGTCTCCTTTATCAGACTTGCTGATGGAGACAAATCAGAATAGTAACAATTTATATGCTGAGGCATTGTTGAGAGCGCTCGCATTACAACCCAAAAAACCAGACCAAACTACCGTTAATGCTGGTTTAGAAGTTCTCAAAACAACTTTAACTCAATTAGGAGTCAATCCCACAGGTTACGCTTTAGTAGATGGTTCCGGGTTATCGCGTCATGATTTAATTAGTCCAGAAGCTTTAGTGCAAGTTTTGCAAGCAATGGCGAAAACACCAGCAGCATCAGTTTATCGCGCATCTTTACCTGTTGCCGGCAAAAGCGGCACTCTCAAAAATCGCTTTAAAAACACACCTGCTGAAGGTATTGTACAAGCAAAAACAGGCACGGTGACTGGTGTTGTTTCTTTATCTGGATATGTAAATACTCCCAAATATGAGCCTTTGGTTTTCAGCATTATTGTTAATCAAAGCGAACAGAAAGCGAAAGCTTTGCGCGAAGGAGTTGATGAAATTGTCGTTTTGTTAACCCAACTACAGCGCTGTTGATGGGCATTGGGCATGGTAAAAATATAATTAAGTTTATTTATGCCCACTATCACTTCTTCTTTTCCACAAATATACCACCGCTAGCTGTTTATTTAGCGGTGGGCGTAACCAAAAGAAATAGGTTTTTTCACTCATTAACTTCGAAAAATCAATTATTAAAGACAAACCAAAAGATAGATATAGTTACTCAAAAGCAGCTAACCATAAGGAATAGAGGAAATTTGACATTTCTTTCGCCTGACAGATTGGTTTTAAATCAAGACATTGATATTCTGTATACATACAAAAGAAACGAAACATTGAAAGCAAAGGAATAAAACAATGAATATACTTGCGTGGATTGTTTTAGGTTTGTTGGCTGGCGCGATCGCTAAAGCTATCTATCCCGGTCGTCAAGGTGGTGGTATTCTCGGTACAATGTTATTAGGTATTATCGGCGCTTTCGTTGGTGGTACATTGACAAGTCTTCTGACTACGGGAAGTTTACAGTTTACAGCTTCAAGTCTAAGCATTCCTGGAGTCTTTGTAGCTGTACTCGGTGCAATCATTGCCGTATTTCTGTGGAACTGGTTTAGCCGTCGCACTGCGTAAAAATTTATCATACTGCCAGTCAAGTAACAATAAGACCCAGGGTGTAAGTGATTTGTTGAGAAATTGTTACTTGATATTATCTGGAGAAAATAACAGGGTGGGTAGCTAACTACACCCTAATTTATTTTTTACCGGCTATTAAAGTGGAATCTATTTCTTTAATAATTGGGGAAGCGATCGCAAACTATAATTAAACACTTTGCCAGTAGTAAAAAGGCGATCTCTGTTTATCTGTTATTTTAATTTTATTTATTCAAGTTTTTGCAAGAGGTATTTTTCTTCATATTTTCGGCGCTGCATATTTGCGGGATGATTTAGCAACTAACGCTCATCTTTCCTCCTGCCTCCCCTGCTTGCCCCAATTCATCCCACTGTTCAGCAACGCCATATTTTCGGCATTGCTGAATCAAAATATGAAACTTAAAAATCAAGCATCTCAAACTCTTACTCTCTGCGGCTCTGCGGACGCCACTTGCTACAACGGGGGGAACCCCAACGCCAGATGCCTCAAACTCCTCCACCCCCGCACGGCACTGGCTCCGCAACGCAGTGGCTCCTCTGCGTGAGACAAATTCATATTTCTATTCTGCAACGCCATATTTTCTATAGCCCACAGACTTAATACTTGCGTGGTGTATAAACCCAAACACCCTCCGAATGCGACACTGTGCGCGTCTTGCTGGAACCAACTAACACCAAAGTTCGCATATCTACCTCCTGGGGCGATAACTGTTCTAATGTCCGCACTACAACTGATTCCCCTGCCCGTCCAACATTCCGGGCAAGTACGACTATAGTTTGTGGCGAACGATGCCGGAGTAAGATGTCACGTGCAGATGCGAGTTGTGAGGTGCGTTGTTTGGATGCAGGGTTGTAAAAGGCGATCGCAAAATCAGCTTCAGCTGCGGCAATAATCCGACGTTCGATAATAGACCAAGGTTTGAGAATATCCGACAGAGAAATCACGCAGAAATCATGACCGATAGGCGCACCAATTCTCGCGGCAGCAGCTTGTATAGCAGAAATACCTGGGGCAACATGAATTTTGATACTTTGCCATTTTGGTTGAGGGTTGCAATCAAGCACCTCAAATACCGCCGCCGCCATTGCATATATACCTGGATCGCCAGAAGAAACCACCGCAACTGTTCGCCCCTCTGCGGCTAAATCCAAAGCCATCTCTGCGCGTGCGAGTTCCTCGCGATTATCAAACTCATGTCGTCGCTGTCCTTCTCGCAAAGAACCAGCTAAATCTAGGTAAAAGCTATAACCTACAAGGTCAGTTGCTTCACTGAGAATTTGCTTGACTTCTGGAGACATCCAGTTTGCCGCACCAGGACCAGTACCAACAATAAATAAGCGTCCCCTTGCTTTACCAATTGTGCTGATATCGATTACTTCCTCAGAAACAGCAACAGCAAGATTTATACCAGATTGTTGTTGCATAATTAATTTACCTGACGCACCCGTTGCAGTTAAAGCGATCGCAACTGCGTTTTTCTCACTTTGACAATTGAAGAAACGAACTGGTACATTTAAAGCATCAGCAATTTCCTCAATTACCGATGCCGCTTCTGACTCCAAGGCAAATACACCCGCTACCGAGAAACTTGAAAGTCCAGCATCGCCTAGCATTTGGTAAACGCAGGATATCGCATCCTCTGAGTTTATTTTTGAAGCATTGCTGATTCCAATTGCCAGAGTTGCTGGATGATAAACCAAACAATCTGGTGTTAACGGCACTTGATATTCTGTAATCTCAATAGTTAGCTTTCCGTTAGCGTCAAAAGGCAGTTTACTATTAATTAACCAAGGTGCAGTTCCTTTCAATTTTACCGTTGCACCTGCAAGCAAATCAGAAATAAACTTTTTTGCATCATCTGGATTAGCTAAATGATATCCTGTTGGTGGAGCCAAAAGTGCTGTGTGAAAGCGGATATCTCCGGTTGTCGTAATTGCGGCTTTTACCTCAAGCACTGTGGCAATTTGCCGCGCCAAATCATTCACACCCTGAAGTCCTCCTAACAACGGGACGACAGCGCTACCATCCTCAGCCACAGCTAACACAGGTGGTTCTTGACGCTTATCGGATATGATTGGCGCAAGGGTGCGGATGAGAATTCCCGCTGCACAGATACCGATTATCGGAGTTCCGCTGGCAAATAATTCTCGCAGTGTTTCGCCAAAGTTACTGAAACTGACATCGACATTTGATGTACGTTCCGCCAAACCGTAAATAGTTGCATTGAGCAAAACGGTTTTTATTTGCTTTGCTAAGGTAACACTATTTTGACCGAGAACCACAATTGCACAAGCAGTCATATTGATAATAATGCGGCAATGTCTATTGTGTCATATGTAGTAAGGACTGAAGTCCTTTTCTTTATATGATATGAGGACTGAAGTCCTCACTACGAATTTCTCCGCGATCGCTTAACAATCGAGAAAAAATGCGATCGCGGTTGTTGCCAAAATCAGATTCGTCGCGCGATCGCTTCGAGTTGCTTCTAAATAGAAATGTCTAGTGACACGCTTTACCTATTGATAATACTAAGCGGTTTGAGCGCTCTGAGAGGATGTTTCTTGTATACTACTTTTTAAACGAGTCAACCTGCTTTTACGGACGCGATCGCTCTCACGAACACCACCCGCTATCTCATATTCGCTGCTGTTTCTCCCATACTTGAAAGCAACTCCCCTCACCAACTTGTCTGAAAGATTACTCAAGCTTTTTTCCATCTCATCAATCTTAGTTTTAGAAGAGTCAATCACAGCTAGAGCGGCATTATAAGAATCAATCATAGTGCGTAACTGCTCAATTGATTGAGTCAGGTTTTGCAAATCGCAATTATCACCAAAATCCATGCTTGAATCAATCGCTTTCAGTCCAGCCGCTCTGAATTCAGCTTTTTCGATAACACGGGATGTGCGCTTTTGACGGGGCATAAATATATTCCTTAGAGGGGGATTAAGAGCTATTTTGACCAGCCCTCTCAATATTGACAAATAGTACAGTATGTGAGTTTTTAAGAAGGTAAGACTAAAACAGCAGTTAAGCGGTTATGCTATCTGCTATATTTGATGCTTTTGTAGAAGCCAGCCCCGTCAG
>JAESFM010000094.1_pt1 | contig 41276 bp, 29 predicted proteins | sample 9266171 | NCBI WGS metagenome assembly JAESFM01 (sample SAMN14505069, study PRJNA617099) | algae metagenome | isolation source: Hassallia sp. WJT32-NPBG1 and co-occurring heterotrophs from well developed... | place: USA: Mojave Desert, Joshua Tree National Park, California | collected 2006-06-22 | reverse complement strand
TCTGGCTAAGTCAATTAGTGATGCAGGCTGGTCAACTTTCCGGTCATGGCTAGAGTATCTTGGTCATAAGTATGGGAAGGTAACAGTTGCTGTCCCTCCCTACAACACAAGCCAAGATTGCTCTAACTGTGGAGAGAAAGTGAAGAAATCCCTATCCACTAGGACTCATGTTTGTCCACACTGCGGTTTCGCGGAGGACAGGGACGTGAACGCAGCCATCAACATCCTGCAAAAAGGACTCAGTACCGTGGGGCACACGGGAACTTACGCTTGGGGAGATTTGCCCTCTTGGGCGATTGGGGCAACCCTGTCGTCTAACGGCGAGTCAATGAACCAAGAATCTTCGCCCTTATAGGGCGGAGAGTGTCAAGGGACAGGGAATCGGTGCAGCAGTGTTTGGTAGAATTGTCGATAATTCAGGTTATGTTCCCTGTTTTATTATTGCTGGCGTTGCCACTGCACTACTCTCCATTTGGCTCGTGATGCAAGATAAACATGTGGCGTTCAGATAAAAATTTAGCTCGTCGTAGTAAGCGATTTATCACTTTCTTTGCCCTCCTCTTTCTTCAAATTGCGCCTACCCCAAGGCTTGAGAACTGAAATAGCAATGATTGCTAAAACAAAAAAAGTCTGAATAATCCCACCTATAATCACTCCCTTTTGATCAAACACATACAGCGGATTTTGCAGCGCTTGTAATCTGTCGGTTTCAGAAATCGCAGTTACAGCGTTTACCCACGGACCCAACCAGATAGTACCTGTGACAATCAGTGTTACCGTTGCTACCCACTTGACAGTTACCCAGTAATGTTTAAAAAATCCCCAAATCGTCAGCCAGCAGAGCAGTCCACCTGTAAAGAGCGATAAGTTAGCAGAGGGAATAATCACAAAGTCATCTAGTCGTTTGAGAATCGAATTTATTGCATACAATTCATCGCCATTCGGAGTGTTGCGGTTACTCCAGGCAATGATAACCATACATAGAGCAGTTCCAAACCAAATTGCTCCAAAGGCTACGTGGAACGATAGCAACCAGTTTTTTTGCTTTACATTTAGCTTCTTCATATTTGCTTTTGTTACAAATTTGGTCAACTTACTAACGCAGCTAGTAATTAGCCACCTTATTGTTAGGAAACTAACTACACTTTATAACAAGTCTGATTTTACCGCAAGAGATAAATTACTCCTTTCCCGCTGGAACAATACCGAAATATTTTTTTATCTCATGCAGAGACGCAGAGGCACAGAGAAAGAAAAGATAGGTAATTTTAGAGCGGGAAAGGAGTAACAGCAATTACGGGTCAAACATTGCCGGAGTTCCAGCCTTTACCTTAGCGAGTAGTTCAATTAAAGTCTTTTTCTCTGCTTCAGTCAGATGAGCCATTAAATTTGTTGTACGGCAAAAGTGGTCAGGAAGCATTTGAGAAAGTAAATTTCTGCCTATATCAGTTAATTGCACACTTAACATCCGTCTATCGGCTGGGTAAGGCTGACGTATGACTAATTTATCTCGTTCTAGTCCGTCAAGCAGTCCCGTGACAGTTGCTCTAGTAACACCTGTCCGTTCAGCACATTCGGATGGTGTTAATTCTTGTTTATCAGCTTGAAGCAACTGCATTAACAAGGTAAATTTGCCCATTGAAAGATTATATCGGGCAAAATGAACGTCCAAAGCTGCGTATACATCAGCCGTGGTGTTGAGAAACGCTAAACAAGTCTCTACAGAAGCGATATCTAATTGAGGATAGGAGTTGGCAAGATTTTGTAAACCTGGGCGATCGACAAAAGAATGTAGTGTTACCACTGTCTTCGAGAACCTTTATTAGGTGGCTAATCACCAGGTTACTATACCAATTGCCTCTGCAAAACTAACAATTAAAATAACATCCCCAACTTCTTCGAGAAGCCAGGGAGCTTGTTTATCACGCTCTTATTTAAAATTGCTATAGAAATAATTATATATTAAGCGTATTTTGTAGACTCATATAACTAATCTAACTCTCGGCGTCCTTCCAAAGCTCTTGCCAGCGTCACCTCATCAGCGTATTCCAAATCGCCACCCACAGGCAAACCAAAAGCAATCCGCGTCACTTTGGTAAATGGCTTGATTAATTGACCAATATATAATGTCGTCGTTTCTCCTTCGACACTGGGACTAATTGCTAAAATCACTTCTTGAGGCTTATCTTTACTTACTCGTCGCACCAAAGCTTGCAAAGTTAACTGTTCTGGACCAATACCATCTATGGGAGAAATTACTCCACCTAAGACATGATACTTGCCTTTGAACTCGCGAGTTTTTTCCAGTGCAATTACATCGCGGGAATCAGCCACCACACAGATAGTTGTGTTGTCGCGGTTCGAGTTGCGGCAAATTTCACAAACAGGTTCAGAAGAAAGGTGAAAGCACACAGAACACAAGCCTATCTGTTTTTTTGCTTCAACGAGTGCTTGTGCTAAAGCTTCGACTTCTGATTCTGGACGCTTCAAGATATGCAGCGCTAAACGTTGGGCAGTTTTGGGACCCACTCCTGGCAAGCGTTGCAGTTGCTCAATTAACCGTGCTAAAGGACGTGCGTAAACCGTTGTCTTGCCTCCAGTATTTTAGTACTATAACTATAATGACATTTATCAACGTGATTAGTGAGCATCCTAGCGATCGCGCTGTACACTAACTAATTATTTGTAACTTTAAGGCGCCACCCGGATTTGAACCGGGGGATGGAGGTTTTGCAGACCTCTGCCTTACCACTTGGCTATGGCGCCGTTATTTGCGATTATTGCTTGTCTACTTTCTTTGCTTGTTTTTCAATAGCAGTTGAGTAGCCATGCCAAATCAATCCTTAACCATTATACTGCAATTCAACATCTATAACAACTACCTGCAAAGAGGATTCGGCACATTTAGCTAGTCGCTACTCAAATCAAGGCGATCGCTCTCACTCTGACTCATTGATCTATGTAAATGCTCGCGTCTGCCACCGTGCAGTGATAAACCGATTATTGCAATTTTATATTACTTAAGTCTTATGTAAGTAAGTGCGTACAAAGTTAAAAGTTAAGAGTTAGGAGTGAAGAGTTGGTAGTTGAAACGTGGAAATTAGCAATTTTTAATTCATAACTCATAACTCATAACTTTTAACTTTTTATACTTTCACCTCATCCGCAAAACTGCCCCAACGGACAAAGTGAAATGGTCCTGCTACAGATCCCCAGATATGCTCATCGGTTTCTGGATCTCGTCCTCGGTCAAGGCTAATAAATTTATCGGTGTCAATTTCAAATTCACTATCAAGATAGGTGTTTTTCTGGTTGCGAAACACCATGCAGCCTTTACCTGGTTCAACTTTGCCTTTGAAGCTGTTACCAGTCCACTCGACAATCATGTTACAGCCTGGTAATTTTTCTAAATCGTTGGCGGTTAACTCTTTGAGGACTTGCAGGTTACGGGAGCCACCGTAAAACTTTTCTTCTTCCTTAAGGGTATAATTTTCGATTTCGATGCGCGAACCTGCATTCAGCAACTTCAACACCCGCAAGCGATAGGGGTCATTGAGGGCATAGTTATAAGCTTGTTCTACAAACAAACTTACCCCTGATAATACTTCTAAGGGCAGGGGACGCATACACACGCGAATATGAGCAAAAAAAGGCGGGTTTTCAAAAGCTTGTTCTTGATTACTAAAATCAGCGGCCATCCAGCGAGCTAAGGTGGCAATATCAGTAGAATGTGTCATTACAGATGATAAACCGATTGCTTGAAAATAATTTACGACTTCTTTGAGTATTGTAAAACTTGTGGTTGCCTATGTTTGTGGAGAATTTTTTGCTTATTTTCGTCAATGTTTAAATTGGGCATGGAGCATTGTTAATTGGGAACGCGGTAATTGGTACTTCTTTTTATTCCCCAATGCGAGCGTGCCCGATGACGGCAGGTGCTACAACGGAGGACACCTCCCTTCTCCTTCGGAGACGCTCCGCGAACGGGTGACGCTCCTGCGTCGCTAACGCTTCGCTAACGCCACTTCGACGGGACGGTACAGGCAACCGCCGAGTGGACTCACCGCAACGCACTGCCTCCCCAGTGCCCCGTATAATTTATAGCAAGGCGAGATAAAACAATGATGCTACGGCGCTTAAGTGTGACAATTACCACTGCTATAATTTGGCAGCTTTGCAGTTCTTTGACTTTGGCAGAGACTAAAAAGCCCCCACAGCCGGATAAATTTCCGCCTAGTCCGCTGGAGATTACGATACCCGATCCGCTGCTACCGCGTAAACCTACTAACAAACAGCCGTTATCTATTCAAGAACAACAAGATTTGGCTGTGGCGTTGGATAATTTGAATCAAGAAGCTGCGGCTAAAATGCAAGCTGGGGATAAGGTAGGAGCGTTTGATATTTGGAACCGGGAACTGCGTTTACGTCGCTATTTGGGTTCATTGACAGAAGCGCAAGCGCTGTCGCGGGTAGGTGCGATCGCCTGGAATGAAAACAATCGCCCAGAAATATTTTATATTATGCAGCGATTGCAAAAAATTCAAACATCTTCCTTGCAAAAGCAAAAAAAACTTGGGAAAACAATCCCATCTACAACAGCTGATGTAGAACTTTGGAGATCGCTGGCGATGGCGTATACTAATTTGCGATCGCCTAAAGAAGCAGTCCAAGCTTACGATCAAGTTTTAGCCGCAGTCCGACAAAACAATGATGTAGCAGCCGAAGTCGAAACCCTTAAAACAATGGGGGAACTGCATATGAGTTGGTTTGACTATACCAAAGCCGGCGACGCTTACCAACAATTGTTAAATTTAGCTGCAAAAAGTGGCGATCGCATCAATCAGTTAGCATACTTGCAACAGCTAGCTTACATTTATGAGCAACAAAAACAACCACAGCAATCAATAAAAGTACGCAATCAGTTGATAGAAGCTTACCAAAGTGAAAATAATTTAATTCAGATACCAGAATTAAAGCTAGCGATCGGCTCAGATTACCAATCCTTAGGAAAAGAAAATCCAACTTTACTCCCAGAAGCCTTCAAAAACTATCAAGAAGCTTATACCACAGCTTGGCAACAACAACAATACGTTACTGCTGGCGAAGCTTTACAAAAATTAATCGCCTTATACCGTTCCCAAGGACAAACAGAAGAAGCTTTGCAAACTGGGCAAATTTTGGTGCAGACACAAGAGAAAGCCGTCAACTTTTACGGCATGATGAAAGGCTACGACCAAATAGGGCAAATTTATCTAGAACGCAAAGAGCCGACTCTTGCACTAGCAGCGTTTCAAAAAGGGCTGGAATTAGCCCAACAGCTCAAGCATGACGAAGCTTATTTTACCGAGCAGATTCAAAAACTGTCAAAGTAATGGGCATGGGGCAACCCCTTTCGGGGAATTCACGCATTCACGCATTCAAGGCACTTACAAGTAATAAAATATCCAGCCGTGTATTGAAATGGCTGGTTGGGTATCGCGGATCTAAGTTTGACGGCTGGATATTTTATTTTTTGGATCTCCCCAAAAAAAGAATCTTAATGCGTGAATTTTTGTGTCCCCAGTCCCAGTCCCCACCAGCCCCTAACCAGCCTTTACCTCAACCCGCTTCCCTCGTTGAACAACTTCATAGAGTTTATCTTCAAATTTTTGCGTACATCTTGACCAATCGAATTCAAGTATGGATTGGCGTGCCTGCCGTGTCAATTGTTCTTTGAAAGCGGGATTTTCTAGAATAGTAATCACCATTTTGGCGAAATCTGCTGGATTGTTCGCCTTGGCTAGCAAGCCGTTAATACCTGGAAATACTTGCTCTCTAGTTGAGGGTGCTTTGACAGCAACGACGGGGGTTCCAGACGCTAGAGCTTCGTTATTGGTCGTGCAAAAATTTTCCGTGACGGAGGGATTGACAAATATATCCGCTCGTGCAAACCAACCTAACAGTTCTTTTCCGTGGGACTCACCCCAGATGGTAACACCAGATTTAAACTTTTGGGCGCGTTTGCGAATTTCTTCATCAGCCGGACCGCTACCAACAATTACCAGATGAACGTCAGGAATTTTAGCAGCAATGAGCGGAAATGCGTCTAAAAGTTGGCTGACATTCTTTTCTGGGGTAATGCGTCCAACAAAAAGCAGCGTTGGTCGATTGTCATTGGGAATCGGGTTGTAAATGATGTTTTGGGGGTGAAATTTTTCGCAATCGATACCTTGATAGGGAAGGTATTCACTGCGTTGAGAATTTAGGTTTTGGTACTTTTCGAGCTGTTCCCGCGAAGAAAAGTAATTGACATCATAAGCGTCGCTCATCTGCTTGACCAAACTGGGAAGAATTGGACGAAATAAGTTAAAAAATACGTCCCCCAAGTAATATCGGATATAAGCAATGATATCGGTATGGAAAACGGATATGATTGGTGTGCCAGTTCGCTTTGCATATTCCGTTCCAACCGGACGACCGTAACCTTGCAAGAAAAGTGAGTAGCATCCTCTCATTTGCGGCGCTTCTTCAACCACTATAATGTCAGGCTGAAATTTTTCCAACAACTCAGTATCACTCCAATACCGATTGTGCATCGGTTGCGGAAGAGACTTGTATAACATCAACGGTTGTGATGGAAATGCATAAGAGGAAAATTTAGGAAAAACTATTAGCTCTTCTAACCCAGCCATCGGGCGTGAGCCAACATTTTTGGGGTACTTGTCGTTAAATTCTGGGCGAATGAGAAAAACTTCGTGTCCTTGCTGTAACAACCAGCGAACCCGCTGATGTACTGCAATGGAAACTCCTGTGAGGAAGGGAGCGTACAATCCTGTCAACAGCGCAATGCGTAACGGTTGCTTTTTCATAATTGCAATGAATTTGGGTGTTTTTGATCGAGCAGGAACTAAGTTCGCCCTAATAAAGGTTGGATTTAGGATTTACGCATTTACACAGAGCGTGGAATTGTACAGAGTATTTATACTCTGCTCCCCTGTAGTGAACGCAAAGAGCGCTTACTACATTAAATAAAAACTTTCTTACAAACAGCACCACCACAGTAGGAAGCAGTACACTTAAAAAGGCAAATACCTTGTATGAATTATCTAATTCTAAGACGGCTTGCACGATTGAAATGCATTTGAGACTGCAATTTTTGCGTACTATTGTCAAAGCAATAATTTGGGCGTTGGTTGCTTGTTGCTTCTGAATAATATCCCCAATTTGAACATTTTTCATCACCTCTACGCAATTGATTTTGAGAGGTGAGTTAATAGTGCGATATTCAGCGGTGTTGTCAATGCTTCAGCGGAAAAATTGGGGAAAGATTGTAGCAACCAGAAAATCCACTGGTGTACAGTGATGTAAATCCCCAATAACAAAATAGTAACTAACCCCGTAAAAATCGCCGTGCGAAGAGATTGCTTTTTCATAGAAGGAAATATTTCATGAAAATGCTGGTTTTTGTGCGGATGATTTTAGGATTTACGCAGCAAATATTTCATGAAAATCCTGATGAATGTATCTGATAAGATACATTTGGATTTATAAATTAGGCATTGAGAATTAGGCTAAATTATGCAGAGAATGTTTTTTAATAGCGTTGAAACGCCTATTTTAAGCACTGAAGTGCTTACTACAGGGAAAGCTTGCTTTCGTCAGATTGATTCGACAATTCATAAGGGTGATATTTAACTAATCGCACGTCCCAAGGTCCTTTTACCTCATAAGAAACGCCGCGCCAATTGACTGTTGGTGTCCGCAAAGACGATAAAAAAGCTAATCCATAAACCCACTGTGTTAGGGGAATTGCTATCAGCATTTTCATGAGCGTGACAGCCGATAATTTTGTGGTTGTTTTTTCTTGAAAACGAATTGCTTGCTGTACACCTACTTCAAATCCCAACATGAGAAATAATAATCCGATGGTATAGATAGCGAAGTTGCCTAAAGACAAAGCCGCAACATCCCATTGCCCACTCAACAACGCCACTAAACCTAACAGTATGGCGAGAGTAGGAAATAAGATACTGGAAATAACATCACCAATCACCGTTGACCACAAAGGATGATAAAGCCGAGAAGAAAGTAGTTGGCGCTCAAGAGAAGTGAGTAAGCTGGGTAAATCGCATTCTTCCCGATTCAGTATCAAAGAAGGAACAAATTTAACCTGCATTCCCTGTTTTTTTAGGACTTTGCATAGCAGCTTATCTTCGTTTAAAGCTTGTCCCCATTTATCAAGCAGTGCTGTTTCTCGGAATATTTCTGTTTTTAGCGCCAAATTACCACCCCAAGGAATGCGGAAAAGGAACATCTGCACAACGGTGGATATGTTGCCTTGGTAGCGTACCATAGATCCCCAATACTTACCTGTGGGTACGTACCAACGGTTGCCGGTTGTTGCACCTACTTTGGGATGAGTCAGAGGAGTGACTAATTCACGCAGCCAATTGGGATGGGGTACTGTATCGGCATCGATTAGGGCAACTACTTTATAAGAATCGTCCAATTCAGAGATAGCTTGCACTAGGGAACTGCATTTGAGACTGCAATTATGGCGCACCATTTTTAAAGGGCTGATTTGGACGTTGGTTGCTGCTTGTTCGCTGATATCAGTGGCGATTTTCCAAGCTGCATCATCGTAACTATCGACGACCAGCTTTAAATCATACTGTGGATAGTTCTGGTTTAAGAGCGATCGCAAACAATTAGACAAAAACGGATCAACTCCGCGTAAGCAAAGAATTACCGCTGTTTTCGGCAATTGGTCATCTGGTAAGATGTTTTTGCTCTTTGAGTGCAAGCAAAACAAAAAGACAACCGCGAAAAACATTTGTATACCTAGCCAACCCAGCAAGGATTTAGACAGGAATATCGCTAGATCTATCATTAAATTTATTGCCTTTAAATGCAGTTTTATGGATCAAGTCCATATTTCATGTCTATGTTGACTGTGGTATTTTTCAAAAGCGAAAAACTGGCTTTGCTAAACTTGGGCGTACCCGTTGTTATTGATACTGTCGGATTATTGGAAATACCAAACCCTTCTTTAGGAATGCCGAAAAAGTCTTTATTAAGTTGGCGATCGCCATTTTGATCGTCAACTACAGCGACAGCATAGTTTCCCGGCTTCAAACCACTAAATTGCTCTTTTAGAGAAGTTCCTGTAATTGGTTTACAAGCACTTTTGATAACATTCTTAGTACTTAAAGGGAATCCTTTTTCATTAGGGTAAATGCCTAAGCAAATCTGACCTTTTTGGTGTTTGATGCCATTCACGACTACAGTAAGTGTTGTAGTCTGTTGTGCATTTCCTGTTTTAGCAAAGCTAGCGCTCACTAAAATAGCGATTAACAAGAAACTAATTTTAGATAACTTAAACATCAGTTATCGCTCCTCTATAGGTATTTTTTGCGATTGATTTTTAGAGGCACAGCATATTGTGCCTCATTGGGTTTATTACACGCAAACAAAAACCGTTCTTAATTCACAGTTTTTATTTGCTGTTTCGGGATGGAATAGGTTTTCAAACGAATCCAAAACATTTGAGCAGCTTTCAGCAAATCTTTGATTAAAAAAGATTCATTGCCTCTCAGCTGTTTGTACAAACTAACATGACAACAAATTCGTTGATACAGATTTAGTTTGAATAGCCAGATGGAAAGAATATATTCCCATAATATTCTCCAATGTGGCAATAAAATTTGTCCTTCCTTTGCCGAATCCAACCATACTGCCCAACTGTAAAAATCAGGTATCATACTCGATGAGTATTGTGTATTGTTGTTAGTAAACGACAAATAATCGGGGAAAAACATACTCATTGATTGTTGCGGATGGATTCTGGCAAAAAACAGGCGATCGCCTATTTCATAAAACTTGCCAATCATCCCCAGTCTTAACAATAAAATTCCATCTGCAAGACCGTAACTTCCCATCGGCGGTGTCATTCTTAAAGCACTAGCACGTATTACCCCGTAACATTGATAGCATAAGTGCTTAGTCAAAAGCTCATGAAAACGCTCTTGGGGTTTTGGTGAATCTGTTTTCAGATTGATATTATATCTGCGGAATACATTACTTTGTTCATCAATCAGATATACTTGGGAATGGCACAAAATTACAGTTGGGTCTCGGTCAAGTACTTCCACGCATCTAGCGATAAAATCTGGAGCGTGTAAATCATCATAAGCTGCCCACTTAAAGTATTCACCTGAAGACAATTCAAACACTCGATTGAAGTTAGGAGCGCACCCAATATTCCTTTCATTACGGTAATAACGGATGCGTTCGTCTTGAGCCGCGTATGTTCTACAAATCTCTTCTGTTTTGTCTGTTGAAGCGTTATCGCAGATAATTAACTCAAAATCATCAAAAGTTTGAGCCAAAAGCGATTCTATGGCTTCTCGGACAAATTTCTCGCCATTGTACACAGGTAGCCCAATACTCAACCGTGGGGACTTATTAGTCATAGGATATACGCTGAGAGATTTTGAATTGAAAAAATAATCCGATAACTGTGCAGGATAGGTATATTGCCTATCCTCTAACTTACGGGATAATTTATTTTTTGAAGTTCGCTTATTTCACGATTTGTTTGAGATCCGTATTGTCGATCCATTCTTGTGTGCGCCGCATTCCTTCTGCTAAGTCAATAGTTGGTTGATAACTTAACAGAGTTTGTGCTTTAGTAATTGAATAGGCATAGGGACGGCTCATAAAATCTATAGATTCAGGTAGAATATCTGGCTCTTTACGAAATAGCTTCTGTCCTTGACAGCGCAACTTGACAAATAATTTAATTTCATCTTTGGACATAGAAAAAGGTGTAGGAGCGTTGGCAACTTCCGCTAAACGCATGAAATAGTCTTTCCAAGAAGTTTGTTGTCCGTCAGTGATATTAAATATTTCTCCGTGTGCTTTTTTTTCTATAGCTAAAAAGATGCCGTAAATCAGGTTATCTAGATATACATGATTCATGATTCCCTGACCATCGTCTACATAGGCAAATAGCTTTTGACGCATTAATAAAAGCGGTCGAACTATCCAAGGAATGCTTCCTGGTCCATAAACTTCGCCTGGTCTAATGATGATGATGCCAAAATCTGGGGAAGAATTAAGTTGTAAAAGTGCGGTTTCGGCTTCTATTTTTGTTTGGCAGTAGGCATTATTTTCGCCGCGAAGTGGTCCATCTTCTGTTACGCGATCGGGATAGTTGAAGCCGTAAACCAAACCACTGGAAAGATGCACAAAGGTTTTGACACCAGCTTTCTTAGCGGCTTTAGCCATATTGACTGTACCGCTCACATTTATTTCTCGAAAACGGTCAATTGCCCCAGCTTCTTTGGCAAGTTCGGCTGTATGAAAAACTATGTCTACTTCTTCACAAGCAGCTTCGGCAACAGCAGCATGGTTAATATCGCCTACCATCACTTCTGCGCCCAATTGTTGCACTTTTTTCAAATTATCTGGAGAACTTTGCAGCCCCCGAACATTCATTCCTTGCGCTATAGCTAGTTCAGCGGTACGCAAGCCGATAAAGTTGTCAATACCGGTGATGAGGATGGTTTTTTGGTTGAGATTCATATGGAGAAATGTGTGTATATAGATGTTTTTTCGGACTCTAAAGCATTTACAAACAAAGCTTGCTTGTAAAAAGCGCTTATTAGTTAATCAGAAGCATTATTTGCTAAAGAAATTTTGCTAGGGTTGCTGCATGTTAAGTTCAAGAATCTTTTGCAGAATATCAGGAATTTCAAATACCGCTCGATTGTTAATCGCAGCGACGTTAGCACGATATTGTGCCAATTTTTCCGGCTTAAGTAACTCTTTAACAGCCCGATCAATCTTCCGAAAACTAGGAATTACTAAACCAACTTGCTTCTGTTGAATCCATTCGGAATTATATTTTTCGGCTATTAGTGTAGTGGCATTATGTTCTACAATAACTGGTAGCTTCATAGCTAGCGCCTCACTGATGCTAGCAGGACCAGGTTTGCCGATGAAAAAATCTGAAAGATGCATGTAGTAGGGAATGTCTTTAGTAAAATTGGTGACAAATTTAGGTAGTTGATTTTGGCTTTCATTTAGAGCCTTTGCCACTTTTTCATTGTGTCCACAAATAAAAATAAGTTGTAGTTCGTCTTTGAAACATTCCAGACGCTTGGCAATTTCTAACATCACCATAGACCCCAGACCTCCAAATAATACAAGTCCTGTGAGGCGATCTGGGTCTAAACCTAAGCGTTGTTTTTCCAGACGGCGATCGCCTCCAATAGGTTCATAAAAGCGAGGGTGAATAATCATTCCTGAAGTCTGGAAAATGCGCTCTTCCTTTACTCCTAGAGAACGAGCTTGTTCTACTGCTCGGTCAGTTCCACATACTACATAACTTTCCGTTTTTGGTTCTATCCAAAAATGCGGCGGAGAATCGGCAAAATCTACCAGAATGGTCACTACAGGGGTTCCTGGTTTTGCCTTTTGTAATGTGTCCCAAAGTCCTCGATTATACAACGGCACTAGAGAAACTACTAGATCTGGGTGTTGCTCACGCCAGTATCCTTCAAATATGCCGATGGAAACATCATGATAAAACTGGATAACTAGTTTGGCTATGGACAACATCAGTGGTTGCAACCATGTCCAGCCTTTTTGGAACATTTGGTTCCACAGTTCATATCCAGGAATTCCCAACAGTATTTTGAAGGGATCAACGAGTTTACCACCTGATGAAGTTGCGTAATCTAACACTTCGTCTATATCAGTGACTCGAATTTCCCAAGGTCGTTGTTGCTGCGAAATCATCGAACTTAAGGCATTTAACGCAGCATAGTGTCCTCCACCCATTCGCACGGTGAGAATATTCACTGCTACCTTTTTTTCGGTGCATGGGAGCGCTTTTTGTTTTTCCATTTGCGTTCACTATTTTTGTGAGAAATTAAAAATTCAACACCAGCAAAAACAATTTTCAGGCTAGAAAATATCTGCCGGGTCAGCGGAACGAAGTTTATTGATGGCAAGCACCCCAGAAGTTATACACATTAAAACTGTTGCTATTAACACAATGAAGGCATTATTTAAACTCATCATTATTGGTAGTTTAGTAGCTTTCATTGCATAGTCATATAAACCTAGCGAAAAAATAAATCCTGGAAAATAACTAAAAAGTGCCAATATCAAAGCTTGTTGAAAAACTACGGTTAACAAATAATTATTCTCATAACCTATAGCTTTTAAAGTGGCGTAAGCAACAAATTGAGTGGCAATATTACTATAAAGAATTTGATAAACGATGACGACACCAACAACAGCAGCCATTGTCAGCATGAGGTTAAGGATAAAACCAATGGGCGTTCTAAGAGACCAATAATTTTTTTCAAAGTTAATGAAACCTTGATGAGTAAATACTTGGACATCATTGGATAAATTTGCTCGCAAATCTGCCAAAACTCTTTCTGCATCAACACCAGGTTTGAGAGTAACAACACCCACATCTATCATTTCTGATGAACGGCTATTTGGATCTATTCTGAAGAAAGTTGAGTCACTGACAATTAAATTACCATCTACGCCAAAGGAAGCACCCAAACTAAATAAACCACCAACTCTAACTCTGTAGCCTTTTAATGCATTAAAGGGAAATATTTCGATTACTTGTTCTTTATCTCCTGCTTCATATTTTGTGGCGATCGGTCCAAACTCTGGGCGAGAAAGTCGGTCAAAAAGCATCACATCCGGAGTTTTGAGTTTGTCTAGATTTTGGTCAAGTTCCGGTATATTTAGGACACTTCTACCCGGATCGATACCAATAACATAAATTGAATATTTCTCGCCAGTTTGGGGGTTTTTTAATTTGGCAAATTGCACGTACATCGGGTTAACTGACTCTACCCCGTCATACCCTAGTGCTTGATACAAACGAGTCCGGGAAAAGCTTTGGGCTGAAGTCAAAGCTTTATATTGAGAACTGACTAAAAATAAATCTCCGCGCAAACTTTGATGCACTGCGGTAGCACTTGAATAAAGTGCATCTTGGAAACCAAGTTGGACAAACATCAGCAGCACAATCAAAGCAATGCCTGCTACAGCTACTAAAAAACGAACTCTCTGTTGGACTAGCTGTAGCCATGCTAAGGGAATCTTGAAAGCCATTATTAATTGTTGGTTGTTGGTTGTTAGTTAATAGTCAACAGTCAACAGTCAACAGTCAACAGTTAAAAATAAAACAAGACTTACTAACCAATGACTAATGACTATTGACCAATGACTAATGCTAAATTTTAATAGCGACATCCACTTGTAAGTTAGTTAAACGATCAACCCGCTTACTATCTGCTGGATTGTCGAGGCGAATTTTCACCTTAACTATTTTCCGGTCTGTATCCGATCCGGGATTAAGACTAAAGATGTTTTGTTTGTCAACTTGCCAACCAATTTCACTTACAGTTCCCTGCAATGGTTGAGAAAATGCAGGACTGGTAATGGTGGCTTTTTGACCGAGACGCACTTTTTGAATATCGGTTTGATACACTTCTGCGACTACAAACATTTGCGAGATTTTGCCTATTTCTGCAAATCCGGAAGTGCTGATCACTTCTCCGGTTCTGGCATGGATTTTCAAAATCTTTCCATCTTTGGGAGATTTGATATAAGTTAAATCCATGTCTGCTTTTGCTTGAGCGATCGCTGTCATCGCACTCTTGACTTCGCTTTGTGCCAACTGAACATCTACAGGACGCACTTCTTTAATGCTTAAGAGTTTGGCTTGTTCCTGTTTTAGCTGGTCATTAAGAGTGTTGGTGGTCCGGTTGAGCGTTGCTTGAGCTTCTTGAAGTTGCTGCTGCACTGTCTTGAGTTGCAAAGTCTTGCTATCTAATACTGAAGCAGCGATCGCACCATCTTTATATAACTGCTGGTATCGATTGCTCTCAGTTTGAGCATTTTCTACCTGCGCTTGAATCCGAGCGATAGTTGCTTGTTGAGTTGCAACTTCTCCTTTTAATTGCGACTGTAAATTAGCGATCGCTGCTTTTTGAGCATCGACATCTCCAGATTTAGCTCCTGCTTTTACCTGCGATAGTTTGGCTTGAGCAACTTGCAGTTTGTCTACAGATTGTTGCAAAGCTGATTTACTCCGAGCGTAATCTTCTAGCAATGCCAACACCTGACCGGTCTTAACCTGATCTCCTTCTTTCACTAACAGTTTTTCAACTCGCACACCATTAATTGAATGAGGAGCAGACAAATAAGTTACTTGACCTTCAGGTTCTATCCGACCTAACGCTGTAATAGCAACTCTTGCAGGAGCAGTTTTTGGCGGATTTGCTGGGCTTTTAACCTTAGGCTCAGATGCAAACCTTGAAGCACTATAGAAAAATACTAGCCCGGTTGTTGCTGCAATCGAAGCTGCAAAAATTGCTCGCCACCTACTTTGAGGTTTTTTAAAGAAGTGGCTTTCTTTGTCTACTGACATATTTTCATCCCAATTTTGCTACGCCAGAGAATAGCCTAAATGGCTACATCAATTAATTGAAATCGACTTATCAAGAAAGAAAAGAATTCTGACTCCTGAATTCATGCATTGTTGTATACGTAGCCAAGGCAGCATCTTGCTTTCGTACCTTGTTGCCAAAATCGCACCCACCATTAAGTAGTATATTGGCGGCAAAATGAAGAAGAGCGTTATCGCAAAGTCTCAATCAACTTTATCCTAAGTTTGTATTAGATAAAAAAATGTGCCTAAAAGCGCGATCGCGTTACCAAAAATCCTAAATATCAATCAGAACTAAGTGCCGAGTAAATGAAGAACGAGAAACTGGGGTAAAATTACAAACTTGTTTTTCAGTTTCCCAAAAGCAATTGATTTTGTCAACTTAATTATTCTCTATAACTCTACAAATAAAATGTCGTATAAAATACCGATTATCTTACTTTTATTCCTAATTTTATTACAGTAAATATGGAATTTAGATTACTGCCAGCTGTAAATAATATGCTTCCTTTTCCAGTCATGATTGATTCATAAACTTCTCAATCTCTAATAGCCGTCCTAAAAATATACCAATTTTTCACAAATATTATGTTTATTGTGTACTATCAATAAATTCCTAATTGTTTGATAAAGAACCTTTTTAAATTGGAAGTTTAGTTTTATTTAAAATTGATGATAAACCTCGACTTAATTATGATGTTGTTTTGAAAAAATCGACTGGGGCATATGCATTATTTAGGTGTATTCATTGAATCTTTATATTAGTTTACGAAAAATTGTTATTTATTTTCTAATCTAGATAAAATAGATGGATTACCCAAAAATCGCATAATTATCTGATTCTCAATAAAAGTTGTAAATTATACGTATGTAGTCTTTTTTTTTCCAAATTGGCATCAGCAAAAATCTATTTATTTTCTAAAATTATTCAAAACGAACTATTCTGTTTATCCAAGCTGTGCTAGTGTTTGTATTAATTCTGCAAGCTGAGCGGTGAGGCGCATCAGTTACTTTATTGAAATATAAAAAGTAATAAATACTAAAAAAAGCCTCATCGTCAACACCGAAGCTATATTTTTATTGTTTTTCCGAGTCTTAGATAAATCGCGATTAAAGGTGATGTTTTTGTAACGTAATTGTCAACTTTTTGAGAGCGAGTTCTATAAAATGTATTATCCGGGACGTTGAAACTGGCTATGACATTTATCAAGATAAAGAAGGTCGTTATTAACACCAGCGACATTGCTGTAATTAAGCTAGATAATCAAACCAGGTCTGGAAAAAATGCGTTTCTGTCCTAATAGCTACTACTAAGTTTTCATGCTTCAATTCATTAGTCAAGCAGCTAATACACTGCAAGACGAATAGACTTGTTTCAACAATGTAATCAACCTACTGCCACAATATCATTCATTCTATCGATGTATAGTTTTGTTGCGGCGATGGATCAGCCGCCACCTTGTCCTGTCGGACACGCTAGCCTGCGGCATCGCTTGTTCAGCAATTACTTATACAAGCATCAAGTTGTGTTATGTAGTGTTGCTAATCGATAAAAGCATTTAGCCTTGCCTGCGGCACACTGCGCGAACACAGATAGGATAGCTAGCTGCTTAGAAGAGATAGTTCCTGCATTGGTAGGCAATATAAATTGCTGTAGCTTCACACTCCACAGTACTAAGAATCAGGCTACCTCCTATGTCTGCTTATTCAATTGATACTGCGCTGGCGCAGTTGAAAGACCAGATAAACAATTGTGAACAGGCTGTGCTTAAGGTTATAGAGGAGAAAAAAATGAAGTCGGAAAATCAAATGTCAATTAACAAAATTAACAGACAACTTCAACACAATCCTATAGCCATTATTGGCATGGCTTCTCTTTTCCCGCAATCGAGAAATTTACAAGAATATTGGGATAATATCGTTAACAAAATTGACTGCATTACCGATGTGCCTGCCTCACACTGGAACATAGACGAATACTATGACCCAGACCCCAGAACAACCAAAGATAAAACCTACTGCAAACGAGGCGGATTCATTCCGGAAGTTGATTTTAATCCGATGGAATTCGGACTGCCTCCTAACATCTTGGAAGTTACAGATGTTTCCCAATTGCTAAGTTTAGTCATTGCCAAAGAAGCAATGCAAGATGCCAATTACAGCGAAGTTCGCGAGTTTAATCGCGAGAACGTGGGTGTAGTTTTAGGTGTCGCACAAGGCGGACAATTAGCAATGCCACTAGCAGCGCGGTTGCAATATCCGGTTTGGGAAAAGGTGCTAAAAAGCAGCGGATTATCTGATGAAGATACTCAAAAAATCGTCGATAAAATCAAAAGTGCTTATGTAAATTGGAACGAAAACGCCTTCCCCGGCATGTTAGGTAACGTAGTTGCCGGCAGAATTGCCAACCGTCTCAACTTTGGTGGAATAAATTGTGTAGTTGATGCAGCCTGTGCAAGTTCATTCGGTGCTTTAAAACTAGCAATTAGCGAGTTGACAGAACATCGCAGCGACATGATGCTAACTGGTGGAGTTGACCTAGATAACTCCGTCATGGCTTATATCTCTTTCAGCAAAACACCGGCGGTTTCTCCTGGCGATAAAGTTAAGCCTTTCGATGCTAAATCTGACGGGATGATGCTAGGTGAAGGTATCGGCATGATTTTGCTCAAACGGCTGGAAGATGCTGAACGAGACAATGACAAAATCTATGCAGTTATCAAAGGTATTGGTACTTCCAGCGATGGACGGTATAAAAGCATCTATGCACCACGTCTAGAAGGGCAGGTAAAAGCCTTAGAACGTGCTTATGAAGATGCCGGCTTTGCACCCGAAAGTATCGGTTTGGTGGAAGCGCACGGTACAGGTACAATGGCAGGCGATCCAACCGAATTCTCATCCTTAAGAGAATTTTTTAGTCAAGACAAAAAACAGCATATCGCCCTTGGGAGTGTGAAGTCGCAAATTGGACACACCAAAGCGGCAGCGGGTGCGGCAAGCATAATTAAAACTGCCTTGGCACTACATCACAAGATATTGCCCCCGACAATCAACATTACCGAACCAAACCCGAAACTAAATATCAAAAATTCGGCATTCTATTTGAATACCGAAACTAGACCTTGGATTCGCGCAGAAGGAGAACCGCCAAGACGTGCGGGTGTCAGTTCTTTCGGCTTTGGCGGCACAAATTATCACGTTGTTTTAGAAGAACACGCAGCCGATCACAATCGTGCTTACCGCTTACACAATACGCCGAGTGAGGTGGTGCTGTTCGCGGAAACTCACGCGCAATTAGTGAGCAAATGTGAAGAGATTTTAGGTAACTTGCGCTTACCTGATGCTGACAAACATTATGCAGCACTAATTGAAGAGTGCAAATCTACAGAAATTCCTTTAAATGCCCCTAGAGTTGGATTTGTTGTTGATTCCATAACTCAAGCTGCCAAATTCCTGCAAATTAGTCTTGATTGTCTGAAAAATCGCGCTTCATCTGCATCTTGGGAACATCCCCAAGGAGTATATTACCGCGCCTCTGGTTTGAACCTCAAAGGCAAAGTTGTTTCTCTATTCTCTGGGCAAGGTTCTCAATACCTAGAAATGGGTCGAGAACTGGCGATGAATTTCCCCAGCTTGCGGCGTCTTTATGGCTATATGGATAGCCTGTTACTCAAAGACAATTTGCAGCCACTTTCAGAAATCGTCTTTCCTCAACCTGTATTTGAGGAATCAGAGAAAAATGCTCAAGTTGCGGCATTGCAACGCACAGAATATGCTCAACCAGCAATTGGGGTGTTGAGCGCAGGGATGTATAAAATATTGCAACAAGCTGGCTTTGAGTCAGATTTCGTTGCCGGACACAGCTTTGGCGAACTCACAGCTTTGTGGGCTGCGGGGGTTGTGAGTGAGGAAGACTACCTATATCTAGTAAAAGCTAGAGGACAGGCGATGGCGGCTCCTCAAGACCCCGATCATGATGCGGGAGCGATGCTGGCTGTTAAAGAAGATATCAGTAAGGTGGAAGCGGTTTTAAAGCACTTTCCCCAAGTGACGATCGCTAATCAAAATTCCCCGAATCAAGTTGTTTTAGCCGGACTGACGACAGAAATCAACAAAGTGCGGCAAGCTTTGCAGGAAAAAGGATATAGCGCTGTTTTGCTACCTGTCTCTGCTGCTTTCCACACACCGCTGATTGCTTTTGCTCAGAAATCCTTTGCGATCGCTAGTAAAACTGTCAACTTCCACAGTCCGCAAATACCTGTTTTCACGAATGTGACAGGTAAGCAGTATCCCCAGGAACCGCAAGCAATTCACCAAATTTTAGAATCTCACCTCAGCAAATCGGTGCTGTTTAAGCAGGAGATAGAAAATATCTATGCTGCGGGTGGTTACTGCTTTGTGGAATTTGGACCGAGGAGAATTCTTTCTAACTTGGTGAAAGATATTTTAGGCGATCGCCCACATTTAGCGATCGCTTTGAATCCCAGCGCTCAAAAAGATAGCGATCGTTCTTTACGAGAAGCTGTTGTACAGTTGCGCGTCGCTGGTTTGTCTCTGAAAAACCTCGACCCCTACCAACTTCTACCCGAAGTTCCCCCAACCCAGAAAAACAAAGCGCTAATTGTCCGTTTAAACGGCACCAACTATCGGTCTGAAAAAACGAAAAACGCTTTTGCTACAGCTTTGCAAGACGGACATCAAGTAACATTACCTGTCAGCCAATCTGAAGAAGCTAATAATGCGCTTGTGGTTCCCGTCTTTACGACTGAAGAAGGGGTGGAAGTGAAGTTAGAAGTAACTACTCCCACACCAGCAGTCATCAAAAGCAACGGACACAACAAAAACGCCGTTATCGACACCTCTGCGGTGAGTAATATTACCACTGTAGAAACTCCTGAGATTCAACCTGCGCCATCTCATCCACCAGTTCTGGAGTCGCATATGCCCAACTCGCCAGAAAAACCTTTAGATTACCAACAGGTTTTAGAAAGTTTAGAGTTCCTCCTGACACAGTTTCAGCAAAATCAAAGCGAAAATTTACAAGTTCACGGAACTTATCTGAATCATCAGATGGAATATGCGAAAACATTTTTCCAACTGATGCAGCAACAGAATTCTGTGTTTGCTAACGGTAACTCTTCTCAGTCAGCGGCAGAAATTCTACCAGTTCTCAAGGCAAGTTTAGAGCGTAGCATGATGCAGTTTCACTCTCAACAAGGTGAAACCCTACGCATTCATGAGCAATATCTCAAGGAACAGGTCGAATACACCAAGAGCTTTTTCCAACTGATACAGCAAGAGTATGCTCAGTTGGTGGGGACTGGGGATTTGGGACTAGGTTCTTCAGATACCCTCAATGATCAGCTTGTTGTAGAAGCACCGGCAGTCACCGTTAAGGTAGTTGAAACGCCACCGCAACCTGTTGTTGAAGCACCCGCAGTCACCGTTAAGGTAGTTGAAACACCACCGCAACCTGTTGTAGAAGCACCCGCAGTCACCGTTAAGGTAGTTGAAACACCCGCACCGGTCGCCAAGGTAATAGAAACACCTCAACCTGTTGTCGAAACATCACCAGTCACCGTCAAGGTAATAGAAACACCTCAGCCTGTTGTTGAAACACCCGCACCCGTTGCCAAAGTAATAGAAACACCTCAACCTGTTGTCGAAGCACCCGCAGTCAACGTCAATGTAGCAATCACCACACAAACTACATTGCCATCTACTTCTGATACAAGCATCAATTTGACTGAGTTAGGTAACAACCTGTTAGCCATTACTAGTGACAAAACAGGCTACCCAGTCGAGATGCTGGAAATGGACATGGATATGGAGGCTGACTTAGGGATTGACTCGATCAAACGAGTAGAAATCCTCGGTGCATTGCAGGAAATGTATCCTGACTTGCCCAAGCCTAATCTCGAAGAACTAGCAGAAAAACGCACTATCGGTCAAATTGTCGAATATCTGCAATCTCATGCTTCTCAAAAAGTATCCGTAGAAATAGCTGTTCAAGAAGTACAAACGGCTACGGAAGTTCCTGCGGTTTTGATTCCTGAGCCAGTAGTTAGCGAAATACCGCTGATTACAGAAATCGAAATCACAAAAACAGTTGAAACAATAGATGCATCACCAGCTAGTGAGATTGCAGACTTGGGTGCAACTTTGTTAGCAATCACCAGTGATAAGACCGGCTATCCAGTAGAGATGTTAGAACTCGACATGGATATGGAAGCGGACTTGGGGATTGACTCGATTAAGCGGGTGGAAATCTTGGGAGCGATGCAAGAGATGTATCCCGATTTACCCAAGCCAAATGTAGAAGAATTGGGAGATTTACGCACCATCGGTCAAATAGTCGATTATCTCCAGAAGCTGGTTGGAGGTGAAAAAAAAAAGTTTCAGTATGAGTCAGACGAGGAATTAGACAACGTTAAGCATAATGTGCAACGTCGTCCCGTCCAACTCAAAATTCTGCCTCCACCCGATTCTTTAGACTTCGATTTACCAGAGGGACACATTTGTTTAATCACCGATGATGGTTCCCTCACTACTTCTCAAGTGGCTGAATTACTGACAGACAAAGGCTGGAAAGTGGTTGTATTAAGTTTCCCTCAATCGGTAGTTTTCCAAACATCGGTTTTACCAGCAGGAGTGATTAATGTCAAGCTTGCGGATTTAACCGAAGAACATTTGCAACAACAATTGAGTGCGATCGCTACTAATTATGGCACGGTTGGAGCTTTCATCCATCTCAATCCAGCCTTTCAAGTCAGCCACAACGGGAAAATTCCCTATCTTGCAGAAGAAAAGGCGATCGTTAAACACGTCTTTCTCATCGCCAAACATCTGAAAAAATCCCTAAATGAAGCCGCACGTTATGGACGCAGTTTGTTCTGCACCACTGCACGTCTTGATGGAGCATTTGGACTGGAACACAAAGTAAATTATGGTCCCATCAGTGCCGGTTTATTCGGATTAACTAAAACCTTGAAATGGGAATGGCAAAAAGTATTTTGTCGAGCAATTGACTTACATCCTGCCATTAATGCTCAAGAGTCAGCACAGCATATCATAGCCGAACTTCACGACCCGAATAATTGTATTAGCGAAGTCGCGTATGGTTCACAAGGAAGAGTAACCATCGTCAGCGTCGCAAATTGTTAGTGGTTGGTAGGGGCAGGGTTTCTCTGCCCCTGTAGTAGGCGTTTCAACGCCTATTTCAAGCATTTCAAGCACTGAAGTGCTTACTACATAATAATTAACAGGAAATTTATGACAACACAAACACAAAATCCTACAACATCAGTTTTTCTAGTTAGTGGTGGTGCAAGAGGCATTACAGCGCAGTGCGTTATTAAATTAGCACAACATCAGCCTGGGAAATTTATATTACTTGGTCGGAGTGCGATCGCTGAATCTGAGCCAGACTTTGCTCAAGATTGTTTTGAAGAAGCTGTACTGAAAAAACGCATCATGGAAAATATTCTTTCTCAAGGAGAGAAGCCCACACCCATGAGTGTACAAAAAATTTATAACAGCATTATTTCCAGCCGAGAAATTAAACAGACAATTTCTACCATTGAAAAGACAGGAAGCACGGCAGAATATATTAGTGTCGATGTCACAAATCCTATCGCCTTAAGCGAGAAAATCGCCGCTGTTGTTAAGCGTACAGGTGCTATCACAGGGATTATACACGGTGCTGGTAATTTAGCTGATAAGTTAATTGAAAAGAAAACCGAACAGGATTTTGAAAAGGTTTATACAGCAAAAGTTAAAGGATTAGAAAATCTTTTAGCTTGCGTACATCCTAGCCAACTTCAACATTTAGTCTTATTTTCTTCCGTAGCTGGTTTCTATGGAAATATTGGGCAAACTGATTATGCGATCGCTAACGAAATTCTCAACAAATCGGCTCATCTAATTAAACAAAAATATCCCGATTGTCATGTCGTCGCTATCAATTGGGGTGGTTGGGATAGCGGAATGGTGACACCAGAACTAAAAAAAGCTTTTGCCGAAAGAGGAATTGATATTATTCCCGTAGATGTCGGGACAAAAATGTTAGTTAAAGAACTCAATTCTGTTAATCGCGCTACCACACAAGTTGTCATCGGTAGTCCAATTACTCCACCTCCAGCAGAGTTAGATTCCGAACTACGCACCTATCGCATTCGTAGGAAAATGACACTAGAAGCTAATCCCTTTTTAGTGGATCATACAATAGCTGGTTATCAAGTTTTGCCAGCAACCTGCGCGATGTCATGGATGATTAACGCTTGCGAAGAACTCTACCCAGGTTACAGATATAACAATTGCCGAGAGTTCAAAGTATTGAAAGGAATTACTTTCAATGAAACTTTAGCTAGTGAACATATTTTAGAACTGCAAGAAATTGCTAAAGTTGGTTCTCAAAGCATTGAATTTCAAGCTACAATTTTGAGTAAAAATCCACAAGGAAAAACTCACTATCACTTTAAAGCTTTTGTAACCATTTTGCGAGAAATGCCAGCCGTTCCTATTTATGATGGACTTAATCTGCAAGAAGATAACATCATTACCACCACTGGTAAAGCATTTTATCAAAATGGAGATTCCACATTATTTCACGGACCAGCTTTTCAGCAAATCACCAGAGTTTTAAACATCAATTCCGAAAAAATTACTGTAGAATGTCTTTGGGAAAAAATTACAGAACAAGAACAAGGACAATTTCCAGTTCGCTGGCATAATCCTTATACAACTGACTTAAGTACACAATCCTTATGGATTTGGTTAAGCCATTTACACCAAGAAGTTTGCTTACCCGGACAGTTAACTCATTCCGAACAGTTTGCAGTCACACCATGCAACGAACCTTTTTATGTTTCGTGCGAAATCGAAGGAAAAACACAAAGCAGCGTAACTGCTAATTTCATTCTACACAGTCGCGAAGGAGAAATTTACTCACGCATTATGGGAGCAAAAGCCGTAATTTGGCCCATGCAATTATCAAAGCGTAAGTAATTTTCCCGCGTTAGCGCTGAAGCGCTAACTACAAATTCCTCACTTTTTTACTCACTTGCTACATCTTTTTCTGCGTTCTCTGCGTCTCTGCGGTTTTTTATCAAGTAATCTTCAAGTCGAAAACGAGTAACATTACTTCCAGTCCGACAACAGCGTAAATCCTGATAAATCCTTTTCAGTTTGGGGAATAGCGTAAATCCTTTCAAGTTCGGGGAGTACTAATACCAAGTCGCATCAACGTAAAAAAGTCATCCTCAGCTAGAACATCAATTCAGTAATCAAAAACCTAACCCCCTTCCAGGGGGAGTCAAATTCCCCTACAAGGGGAGCGGAAAGTTTGAGCGGAGGTTTCCTCCGAGCAAAGCTTTCCAAGGCAGAGGTTTTTCCAAGATTACTAAATTGGTCTATGTTCCGCTCAGAATGACATATTTACTCGCAACTTGGTAGAAAGCAATTGAAAATACTTAATTCAAATTTTTGAATTTTGAATTTTGAATTTTGAATTGATATCTCCCCCTTTTGCTAAACCCAAACGAGGATATCAGCAGTGGAGAAAATCGCCATAATTGGCTTATCGTGCCTTTTTCCTGGGGCTAAAAACCCAGAAGAATTCTGGCAGAATCTTAACGAACAGAAAGATTCAATATCATCTGTAACTATTGAGGATATCGGAGTAGATCCGGCAATCTTTTACGATCCAGTAAAAGGGAAACCCGAAACAATCTATAACCTCAATGGAGGATTTGTCCGTAACTTTAAGTTTGAGCCAACTGAATATAATTTACCACCCGAACTACTTGCTAGTTTGGATAACACTTTTCAATGGTCGCTGTATGCTGCTAAACAAGCGATTCAGCAAAGTGGTTATTTGGGTAATCAAGCTGTACTTTCCAAATGCGGCGTAATTTTAGGTACTTTATCTTTACCTACCAAAGCTTCTAATAAATTGTTTGCTCCTATTTATCAGCAAACAATACAGCCAGTAATTCAGGAACTTTTGCAAGATAAAGACTTTCATTTACCTTCTTTACCTACATCTATCAAAGCGTCTTCTTATAACGCTATGATATCAGGGTTTCCAGCCGCGTTGGTCGCTCAAGCTCTAACTTTATCGAATATTCATTTTTGCTTAGACGCAGCTTGTTCTTCACCTTTATATGCGATTAAACTGGCATCTCATTATTTGCGATCGCGTAAAGCTGACTTGATGTTAGCTGGGGGAATTAGTTGTGCAGATCCGCTCTTTTTGCGAATGTTCTTTTCTGGTATCCAAGGATATCCGGAAAATGACATCAGCCGTCCTTTAGATAACACATCCAGAGGGCTAATAACCGCCGAAGGCATAGGTATGTTCGTCCTCAAAAGACACAGTGATGCTATCAGAGATGGCGATAACATTTTAGCGACAATTGGCGGCATTGGACTCTCGAATGATGGTAGAGGAAAGCACTTTTTAAGCCCGAATTCTCAAGGGCAAATTATGGCTTTTGAGCGAGCATACACTGAGGCTGAACTCAGCCCGAAAGATATCGATTATATGGAGTGCCATGCTACCGGTACATTATTAGGAGATACCACCGAATTTAACTCTGTCGAGGCATTTTTTGGTGAACATCAAGCAACACCTTTAGTCGGTTCTGTGAAGGCAAATGTCGGACACCTAATGGTTGCTGCTGGTTCGGTGAGCTTAATGAAAGTCATTTTGAGCATGTGTGGAGATGTAATTCCCGCAACAATTAACGTTACCGATCCTATAGGCTCTGATGACAATGTAATTGCACCTAAAAGAATTGTTATAAATGCCACTAAATGGCACAGCCAAGCATCTGTTAAGCGTGCAGCTATAAGTGCTTTTGGTTTTGGTGGAACTAACGCCCATTTGATTGTAGAAAGAGGGGAAAAATAAAATGACTGAACAATCTGCGAAAATTGCTATCGTCGGTATGGATGCCTTTTTTGGCGAGTGCAATGGATTAGATGCTTTTGAACGTAGCATTTATGACGGAACACAGCATTTTATTTCTTTACCACCGAAAAGATGGCAAGGTATCGAAGAACAAGAAAACTTACTTAAAAAGTACGATTTGCCAGAAGGTAAAGCACCAGTAGGAGCATACATTAAAGATTTTGAAATCGATACTTTAGCTTACAAAATTCCCCCAAATGAAGTAGAAAAGTTAAATCCGCAACAATTGTTACTGCTAAAAGTTGCCGATCGCGCTTTGAAAGATGCACAAATTAAAGAGGGTGAAAATGTTGCAGTAATTATTGCTGCTGAAACCGAACTATCTGTTCACCAGTTACAGCAACGATGGGATTTCTCCTGGCAAATAAAAGATGGTCTAAATGCTGGGGAAATTACCTTACCTGCCGAAAAAGTCACTCAATTAGAAACAATTGTTAAAGACGGACTTCACCATCAAGTAGAAATTGGTGAATATCTCAGTTACATCGGTAACATCATGGCGAGTCGGATTTCTTCGCTATGGAATTTTAGCGGTCCTTCCTTCACCATCACAGCGGTGGAAAATTCCGCCCTCAAGGCGTTGGAAGTCGCAGAAATGCTACTTATCTCCGGAGAAGTTGATGCTGTGCTAGTCGGCGCTGTAGACTTAGCTGGCGGCGTGGAAAACGTCTTCTTGCGAAGCCAATTGGCAAAAATTAATACAGGTGTCCCGACTTTAAGTTATGACCAGAAAGCAGACGGCTGGATGGTTGGCGAAGGTGCGGGAGCAGTTGTGCTCAAACGTCACGACACCGCGCTAGAAAAAGGAGAACGTATATATGCAGTCATTGATGCTCTTAGCTTCGGGCAAGGTCATCATACTGCAACTCAATTAAATAGCGGTATCGTCACCGCAGATACAGAAACTGTCAACTCTACCTGCAAACAAGCTTTTCAGATTGCAGGTATTGAACCGAAAGAAATTAGCTACTTGGAAGTTTACGGTAGTGGTGTTCCCCAGGAAGACGAAGCGGAAATTACTGGGTTACTGCAAGCTTATCCTCCCACAGGAAGTGGATTAGACTGCGCGATTGGTAGTGTCAAAGCTAACATCGGTCACACTTTTGTGGCATCGGGAATCGCTAGTTTGATAAAAACCGCATTGTGTCTGTATCACAGATATATTCCCGGATGTCCGAAATGGTCTGGAGTGAAAACGCCGCAAGTTTGGCAAGGTAGTCCTTTTTACGTCGCGACCGAATCTAGACCTTGGTTTCTCGGCAAAGATAGCACGCGTCGATTTGCCGCAATTAACAATATGGGCATAGATGGGACATTTGCCCACGTCATCTTGTCGGAACAACCGAACCAGGAAGAACGCAGCAGTACATATTTACAGCAAACGCCATTTTATTTGTTTCCAATTACAGCAAGCGATCGCACTGAATTATTAGAGCATCTTACCGCACTCCAACAAAGTATCGAAAAGTCTTCTTCTCTGTCAGCTACAGCTAGCCATAGTTTTACTGCTTTTAAGCATAATTATGATGCCAAATACGCTCTCTCTATTCTCGGACGTAACAAAAAAGAATTAACCAGAGAAATCGAATCTGCCCGCAAAGGTGTAAATAATGCCTTTGAAAAAAATATAGATTGGCTAACACCTCTTGGTAGTTATTTTACAGCTAAACCATTAGGTAAACAAGGCGGTATTGCCTACGTTTATCCAGCAGCAGTCAACGCTTATGTTGGTCTTGGTCGAAATTTGTTTCGCTTATTTCCCAAAGTCCACAATGACGAGATTGTTCAAAGTCTTTACAAGCGTGCTGCTGACGTTGAAAAATTGGTATTTCCGAGAAGCTTGAATAAGTTGACAACCAGACAATTAGAAACTCTGGAAAAGCAACTATTAGATGATTCTTTGGCATTATTTGAAGCAGAAATGCTTCATACCAGACTCACCACAACAATCATCCAAGACGATTTCCAAATCAAGCCAAAATTTGTCTTTGGATATAGCTTGGGTGAAACTAGCATGATGGTTGCTCAAGGAATTTGGAGTAATTTCTACCAAGGAAGTAACAACTTTAACTCATCTCCTTTATTTGGTGAGAGATTATCTGGGGCAAAAAACGCCGTTCGTGAATATTGGGGGTTACCAAAAGCAACATCAAACGACAACAACTTTTGGAGTAACTATGTTCTGATAGCATCAGCATCTCAGGTGCAAGAGTGTATTAAAAATGAGAACCGTGTTTACTTAACTCAAATTAATACACCCGAAGAAGTTGTGATTGCTGGTGAGACAGCAGCTTGTGAGAGAGTAATAAAAGCTCTGGGTTGTGATGCTTTTCGCGCTCCCTTCGACCACGTAATTCATTGCGAACCGATGCAATCGGAGTACGAGGAACTAGTTAAAGTTAACACATTGCCGACCAGCAAAAACCTTCCGGATGCTACTTTTTACTCAGCACTAGAGCATAAACCGATTGTACTTGAGAGTCAGGCGATCGCTCACAGTGTCGCCAAAGTCCTCTGCTCACAACTTGATTTTCTCCAATTAGTTAATCAAGTCTACTCCGATGGAGCCAAAATCTTTATCGAAGCAGGTGCAGGTAGTGTTTGTTCTCGGTGGATTGACAAAATTCTTGATGGGAAAGAACATCTCACCGTATCCCTAAATCGAAGAGGTGTAGATGACCATACATCTTTTGTCAAAGCATTAGCCAAACTTGTCAGCCATCGAGTTGAACTCGACTTATCACCGCTCTACATTCAGGCAAAAGAAACTACAAGTCAACGATTACCAACAATTAGAAATATCACCTTAGGTGGTAAGCCAATTCTTTCTACAATCCTGAGTGAAGAAAACCGGAAACTTTTCCAAAATCAAGCTCAGAAAAAAGTGGTGAAACGTGTTCCCACCCAGCAACCAACTAGAGAACTGATAAATTCTCTCAAGGCTGGTAGCAAACATAACAATATTCCGCCATCCCAAACAAAGCAAGAGGAAGTTCCTGTGAAAAATATCATTGATAACAGTTTTCAGGCTAGAGAAATATCACAATCTTATCAGTCCACCGCCACGAAAGAGAGAATTACTCAATCGATTTCTCATCCACCCGTTGCAACCGAGATAAATCATACAGTAAATCTAAACGATTTACGTAATTGTCAGTATGAAAAATTGAGTAACAACAATTCAAGCATTACAAAAACCCACAGCGCGTTTCTACAAGCTAGACAGGAATTTAGCCAGCAAATGAGTGAAATCATTCAATTACAGTTAGCCTGCGCTGAAAATTTGCTGAATCAATAAAGGAAATTACAGTAGAGACGTTCCAGCGGAACGTCTCTACGCCATTACCCATTTCTTACTTACAATTCGAGGGTTAACCACATTGAAAACTGTAGATACGCTATCGAGTAAATACAATGATGGGCTTTGCTTTTCTGCCTCATCTTATAACCAAAATCAGCTTTGGAAATGTTCCTTAGATTGTGTATCTTTTGACCGCCAAGGCATCAAAGAAAAAGTTTTGGCTCTAGATAAACCTTGTTATATCGTTAGAGCTGAAGGCAGAATTGGTGTCACTAACGAAGGTTATTCCTGTCCTAACGAGCATAGCGGTAAACCAGGAACAGTAGAACTGCTGATGGCTGTTCCTCCAATTTCAATCCAAAACTTAGGCGATCCCACTTTTCTCTCTTCTTATAATGTCAAATATGCCTATGCGACTGGTGCAATGGCTGGGGGTATTGCTTCCGAAGAAATGGTTATTGCACTAGGAAAAGCGAAAATTTTGAGTTCCTTTGGTGCAGGTGGATTAAGTCCAGAACGTTTGGAAGTCGCCATTAAAAGCATTCAAGAAGCTTTACCTTATGGTCCCTACGCTTTTAACTTAATTCACAGTCCCAACGAACTCGCTATTGAACGTCGTGCAGTAGATTTATACCTTAAATATGGCGTAACAACTGTAGAAGCTTCTGCATTTTTAGACTTAACTCCGAACATTGTTTATTACCGAGTTGCTGGGCTGAGTTTGAATGCGGCAAATGAAATTGAAATTAAAAATAAAGTCATTGCTAAAATTTCGCGCCGAGAAGTTGCCACCAAATTTCTCCAACCAGCACCAACAAAAATCGTCAAAGAGCTACTTCAACAAGGATTAATCAGCGAATTGCAGGCTAATTTAGCAGCCAAAGTTCCAATGGCTGATGATATTATTGCCGAAGCTGATTCAGGTGGTCATACAGACAATCGTCCTCTTGTTTGTATGTTACCTTCAATTATTGCCTTGAGAGATCAAATTCAAGAACAATATCAATACGAAAAACCCATTAGAGTTGGTGTAGCTGGAGGAATTGCCACCCCAGAATCAGCGTTAGCTGCTTTTATGATGGGTGCTGCTTTTGTCGTTACTGGTTCAATTAATCAGTCGTGTATTGAATCTGGAGCTTGCGAACATACCAAGAAATTGTTAGCTCAAGCAGAAATGGCTGATGTCATCATGGCTCCAGCAGCAGATATGTTTGAAATGGGGGTAAAACTTCAAGTTCTTAAAAGAGCAACTCTCTTCCCCATGCGAGCGCAGAAATTATATGAGTTATACAGAAGTTATAACTCGGTCGAAGAAATTCCTCTTGCTGAAAGAGAGAAATTAGAAAAACAAGTTTTCCGCAAGACTATAGCTGAAGTATGGGAAGGAACTGCGGCTTATTTATCGCAAAAAAATCCAGAAAAATTGGCGAAAGCAGTTAATAATCCTAAATTGAAAATGGCTCTAATTTTCCGCTGGTATTTAGGCTTATCTTCTCGTTGGTCTAGTTCTGGTGAAAAAGGCCGAGAAGTCGATTATCAAATTTGGTGCGGTCCAGCGATGGGCAGTTTTAATGACTGGGTGCGCGGTTCCTATTTGTCTGAGCCAGAAAATCGCCGAGTAGTTGATGTAGCTCATCACATCATGACAGGAGCAGCATTTTTATACCGCATCCAAAACTTGAAAATTCAAGGATTGCAACTAGCAGATTTTTACAGTCAATATCGTCCGGAAGTTTCTAAATTTTAGGTGTGTAAATGAGTTTATCAAATACTGCAAATCAGCCTCAAAGTGCTGAAGATATCCAAACCTTTTTAGTTTCCAATCTTGCTGAACTGCTGAAAGTCGAAACTGATGAAATAGATATCCAAGAAAACTTGGAAAACTACGGTTTAAGTTCAGCACAAGCAATGATGATTGTCAGTAGATTGGAAGATTTACTTGGTTTTCAACCGTCTCCTGTTCTACTATGGCATTATCCCAATATTGAATCACTTTCACAGCGTTTAGCTGAAGAATTAGAAGATACAAAAGTTCTCGGTGATTCAAATTCGGTCATCAAGAATACAACCCCTGTCGTAGATTTAAAAGCTGAAGCTGTTCTCGACCCTAGCATCCGTCCTGTCACGATATCTTTTGAACCTGTAGTTGAACCAGAACGAATTTTTCTAACTGGAGGTACAGGTTTTCTCGGAGCTTTCTTAATTGAAGAATTGCTACAGCAAACCCATGCTACTATTTACTGCTTGGTACGCGCTACCAATGTAGAAGAAGGCAAAAATAAACTGATCAAAAATCTCCAACAATATGCACTCTGGGATGATAAGTTTAATTCCCGTATCATTCCTGTTGTTGGCGATTTGTCTCAGCCATTGTTAGGAATTGGTGCTGAACAATTTCAAATTTTGGCGACAAACATTGACACTATTTATCATAGTGCTGCTTTGCTGAATTATGTTTATCCTTACTCAGCACTGAAAGCAGCCAATGTTCTGGGAACTCAGGAAATTTTGAAATTAGCATGTCAAATCAAAGTTAAACCTGTACATTACGTTTCCAGCGTGGCTGTTTTTGAATCTAATGCTTATGCTGGCAAAGTTGTCAAAGAAGACGATGAATTTGAGCATTGGGAAGGTATTCATCTTGGTTATTCTCAAACAAAATGGGTTGCAGAAAAGTTAGTTAAAATTGCCGGAGAGCGCGGACTCCCAATTACTATCCACAGACCCCCATTAATAGCCGGACATAGCCAAACTGGTATTTCCAATACGCACGATTTTATCTGTTTGATGGCAAAAGGTTGTCTTCAGATGGGAAGTTTCCCGGAAGTCGATTATATGTTGGATATGTCTCCTGTGGATTATGTAAGTAAAGCTATTGTTCACCTATCAAGACAGAAAGAATCGATAGGTAAGGCTTTCCACTTGCAACATCCTCAACCTGTCCCTTTAACTGTTTTAGTTGATTGGGTCCGCTCGTTTGGCTATCCAGTTGATGTGATTTCTTACGATGCTTGGCAAGAAAAATTAATTAACGATGTGACTTCTGCGGAAAATCCTTTATACACGCTGCGACCCTTTTTGCTTGAGCGTAGATCTGAAGAACAATTGACAATTCCAGATTTATATTTAAAAGCAAGAAGACCGGAAATCAGTTGTGAGGATACCGTCAATGCATTAGCAGGAAGTTCGATTGTTTGTGCGCCAATTGACTCCAAATTGTTTATGACTTATACCGCTTATTTGATTGAAAGCGGCTTCTTGAATTTGGCTGATTAAATTTATCATTTTCGTTCCCATGCTCTGCATGGAAATGCAATATAAAAGGCTCTGCCTTTATTGATTTTAGTCGAGGCAGAGCCTCGATGAATGCATTCCCAGTCTGAGACTGGGAACGAGAGCGAAAAAATATGCTTTTTGGAAATCAATACTCAAAGGAATTTATGAATATCGAAGATAAAACTTTACTAATAACTGGAATTGGGGGATTTATTGGCTTGCGTGCTACCGAATTAGCGATCGCTAACAATATGCATGTTCGCGGACTCCAACACTCCCCAGGTAAGGCAAAACTAGCTCAAAACCTCGGTGCAGAAGTAGTTATTGGTAGCATCACCGACCCGATTGCAGCCAAAGAAGCTTGTCAAGGCGTTGATATTGTACTGCATACAGCCGCCCTGGTGAAAGAAGGAGGCGCATTAGAGGAGTTTCGTGAGGTAAATGTTGGTGGAAGCCTGAATATGGCTAATGCTGCCAAAAACGCTGGTGCAAAAATCTTTATCCACACCTCCAGTGTCATGGTATATGGCTTTAACTATCCCAACAAAGTGACAGAAGAAGGACCTTTTTCCGGTGATAATAATCCTTACTGTCAAACTAAAATTGAAGCTGAAAAGGAACTCTTAAAGCTGAATTCGCCAGATTTTGGAGTGATTATTATTAGACCCGCAGATGTCTATGGACCTGGAAGTCACTCTTGGGTAATTCGTCCGCTTTCACTGATGCATCAAAGAAAGTTTTTTCTAGCTAACGGTGGAAGCGGAGTAATGAATCATGTATATATAGATAATTTAATTGATGCAATCTTTCTCGCTATTGAAAAAGAAGCTTACGGAGAAGCTTTTAATATCACTGATGGGCAAGAAACTAGTTGGAAAGAATATGCTACTCGTTTAGCTAAAGCTGCAAATTTACCTAAACCTTTTTCTTTACCAGCATCTGTAGTTAAGTTTTTAATTCGGCTGCAATGTTTCCAACAAAAAACATTAGGTCAAGAAGTAGATATTTTGCCTGAATCTATAGATTTTTTAACTCGACGTTATGCTTATTCGATTGAGAAAGCAAAGAATCAGTTAGGTTATACGCCGAATATTTCTTTAGATCAAGGGATGGAATACGTCCGGGAATGGTTGCAAAAAATAGATGTAAAACAACTATAAATCAATAGACCTCTTGCATAAATATTATTTTATCTCACGCAGAGACGCAGAGGCGCAAAGAAGAAGGTGAGAATAAAAAGCAAGAAGTTTAATATTGCCAACACTGCAAATGCAAGTTTTGACCGGGAACAGCAACAGCAGCAAGATAATTATTACCAGGTATTAGTTCTGTTAAACTCCATTCTTCGGATTGCAGACTGGCTGGTTGTGTTGGTGTGAGCAAAATCTCTACTTGCTCTAATTGAGATAGTCCTGCTCCCGTTGCTTTCAAATAAGCTTCTTTGCAAGTCCAGTAGCGAAAAAAGACTTGTTGCTGTTGGTTGGGAGGAAGCGATCGCAGTACCTCATATTCTCTTTCTGTAAAAAACCTCTTTGCCAGAGCTTCTACATCAGTATTTTCACGTATACATTCCAAATCTACACCAATCGGTCGCCTGCAAACTCCATATAACGCTAACCCCTGCGAATGAGACAAGTTAAACGACAACCCACTCTTGGCAAATGTATCAGCTAAAATCGGTTTGCCACGAGCTTCATATTCAAATTGCAACGCTTGCGGCTCTACACCCAAATAACGCCCCAATATAGTTCGCAGCATACCACGACCAGCGATGAAATGCTGCCGATGCTGTTCAAAATGAAATCTCTTAGCCCTAACTTGTTCATCAGTGGATAGAGTTTCTGCCAATTCTTGCAATTGTGATTGCCGCAGCGAGAGCTCAACTCGCCACACATGAACATCATCCCTCGACAAAGTTAAATCTGTCGGTGCTTTTAGCCATTGATCATTTGTCACTTGTCAAGAGTTAGTTGTTACTAGATAGTGGATAGTTGTCTCCCTCATCTCCTTATCCCCCCCCTCTCCTTATCCCCACTTCTCCTTATCCCTCCCTCTCCCCCTCTGCCACTTTTCTCTGCGAGCCATTCTAAAGTCCGATTCCAAGCCCACCAGGGGTCAGGGTCTTGGGCTTGGCGTTGTCCTTTTTTGCTGCTTAAATAGCCTATATGACCGCCGTGAGGGGTAAGTAATAAATCTATCATCGGATTCTCCTCACAAGCGGCTTCTAATTCTGGGATGATCGCTGGATGAAAAAATGGATCATCCTGGGCGTATATAATCAAAGTTGGTTTTTCCAGCTTTGGCAGCAGTTGTAAAGCACTGCTTGCTTTGTAATAAGCCTCAACGGTGGGAAAACCTAATCGCTCGATTACCAATTCTTCATCAAAACCCCAAATGCTGTTAGCTCGTTCAATCGCTTTTGGATCTAGGGTTCCCGGATGCAGATCGTGGATTCGCCATGCGAGTTTTTTTAAATTGCTGGCGATACCTGCTTCAAAATATTTACCAACGGGTTGTCTAACTAAATAAGAAAGCGATCGCAAAGAATCCAAACTCGGACAAATTACCGCTCCACCGCCAATCTCATTCTCTGTTATCCCTAAATTATTATTTGCCCTAGTCAATTCTACAGCAGCTTTGAGCGCCCATAAAGCCAATTGTCCTCCTAGAGAATATCCCGTAAACCAAAACTTTCCAGGGCACCCCATAGCCTTAGCAGCCGCCGCTATGCGAACAAAATCTTCTCCTTCATACAAACCATCGCTGGTCAAAGTCGGCGATAATTCTGCTGTTTTCCCGTGGGCACGCCAATCAAACAATACTACCGCGTATCCTTGAGCGTATGCTTTGCGTCCCAACACTCTCAAAAACCATTCTTTTTCTAACTCGCCTGTAATGCCGTAAGTACCAACAATCGTGCTATGAGCGTTTTTTGGTATAGCAACCAAGCCATAAATTGGTACACCTTGCCCACCTGTAAATATTTTTTCTTCATAAGGTGGCTCAGGATGTTGAGCAGTAGTTTGCCAATAACGTCTGCCCCACAAAGCGGCATATACAGTCATGGCGACACCGTTTTGCAAAAATCGAGGCGGATTGTAGGCAGCGTAACACATAATATATAGATTTTAATGTAATTTAGTCTTAATGTTTATTTTAGATTTAAAATCTTTTTTATAATCATTAAAGCAATCTTTGTATCTCCCAAAGATTCTTAATTATCCTTAACTAGTAGTAGTAAATTTTTACGAATGCCGAGGATTCTTGTCATAGACGATGACCCAGCGATTTCCGAACTTGTAGCCGTCAACTTGGAAATGGCTGGCTACGATGTCAGCCAAGCTGAAGACGGCATCAAAGGTCAGGCGCTGGCTCTCCAGCTGCAACCAGACTTAATCATGCTCGATCTGATGTTGCCCAGAGTAGATGGATTTACCGTTTGCCAACGCCTGCGACGGGACGATCGCACCTCTGAAATTCCCGTGTTGATGTTGACCGCTTTAAGCCAGACTCAAGATAAAGTAGAAGGCTTCAATGCTGGCGCGGATGACTACCTCACCAAGCCGTTTGAAGTTGAAGAAATGCTGGCGCGAGTACGAGCATTATTGCGCCGTACTGACCGCATCCCCCAAGCTGCCAAGCACAGCGAAATTCTCAATTATGGATCACTGACCCTCGTTCCAGAAAGATTTGAGGCGATATGGTTCCATGACACTGTGAAACTGACTCACTTGGAATTTGAGTTACTTCACTGTTTATTGCAACGTCACGGACAAACAGTTTCTCCTAGCGAAATCCTTCGGGAAGTCTGGGGCTACGATCCAGATGATGACATTGAAACGATTCGAGTGCATATCCGCCATCTGAGAACTAAGCTAGAACCAGACCCCCGCCATCCGCGCTACATCAAGACCGTATATGGTGCGGGATACTGCCTTGAGTTACCCAGCGTCCCTCCATCCACTGAGAGTGCTTCCACTTCACTAGTCGAGTAAAATAACTCTCAATTGGGTCAATTAAGACATAAATTGGCACTCTCTTCTGAAAAAGTTCAGAGAGTGCCAATCTTGTTCTGTATATTTAATTTTCCCAAAAATTTAGCCATTAGCCATTAGCCATTAGCTATTAGCTATTCGTGGATTTCCGGCGGGAAATCAGGTAGATTCCTAATAGGGATAAACCAGCAACAGTCCCAGGTTCGGGAATCGTTTTTGAATTTGATGGAACCTCGGTGATTTTAGCAAAAATAGCTGCTGTGGTTTTTTGTCCTTCAAGAACTCTAAAGTCGCTGACATCAGTAGTGCTTCCCTGTTCTCTGAAGCCAGTTAGCTCCAGTGTATATTTCTTGTCAGCAAAGGTAAAATTGCGATTGCCAAAGTTTTTACCCACATAAACAAAATCTGCGTTATCCACAGGATTTTTTGAATCGTTGGGTGTATTGACTAACTGAAAGTTGAAGTCAAAAACTTCACTAACATTAAGGCGATCGCCGAATGATACATAGAGATTTAAAGGAACAAAATCAACGCTTGTATTTGGGGTGACAGATCCATTAAGGTAGGTTAAATCACCTATCTTAAATAAAGATCCCATTTCACTCGAAAAAGTATTTCCCGCAAAGGTAAGTTGATTTGGACCCGTGCCAAAGTCATCAGGATCTCCCCAGCTAAATGAATTACTTCCCACACCTGAATAGATGGGTTTGGTATTCATCCCTCCTGGAGTTGGTTCTCCCCACGCACCACTCGAGTTACCTGAAAAAGTTAGAGCTTGAGCTTGACCGGAGAAACCAAGCGCTGTTAAAGCAGTAACAGCAAAAGCATACAAAGTAGTAACAAAAACTGAACTTAGTTTCATAGTTAAGCTGCAACTCCTATCCAGGAGTTTGTCTCAAGTTGGCGACCCGTCCACAGTAGTAAATACACGGAAGATATGCCAACCTATTCTTGCCATTTTCATGAACTCTTTATATTGAATTTGTAATTTCTTCTCAAAAGAGTTTATTCACTAAACAGCTTTTGATCATCTCAACCCCAATTTTTCAGTAGTTTGATGCGTGTATTAGTCTAGATTGATTTGTAGATGCTTAGTAGACTGATGTGCCCTGATTGGGTAACTACTGAAAAGAAGGTCCGTAGACTGCTCTGTTTTTATTGAATAATCACTTGATACAAGCATCTTGCATGTAAGCAAGCATACTGGTATATTCTCTACGTATTTACTACTGCGTTTTTACTATAACAAATAATTTGGAATTTATCGTGGCGATTACTTATACCGTCAGAGAAAAATACACATTAAATAGGGGCAATGGGCATAGGGCAATGGGAAAGGGGAATAAAAAGAAGTTTCAGAATTTCTATGCCCCATGCCCCATGCCCATTGCCCATTGCCCCATCCGCCACTTTCCTTAAGGCGCTAGAGCGTTACCGCGAAGTAGACTAGCAATAGTCTTTGCAGTAATTTTTAGTTGGGTGATGGGGTTGGCTGGAACAACTGTCTTATACAAATAGCTATCAAAAGTTAGCCGCTGCACATCCATGTCACCACACATTTCTACGAATGCTTCGCGGGTAGCATCGGAACGATAAAAGACATTTTGCAGGATGTCCAACACCTTGTAGGTGAGTCCATATTTTTTGTCCCAACGCTTCAAGTAAACCTTAAGGTCTCCTTCTGTGGGAATACGGACACCACCGTTGGACATTTCTACAATCGTTTCAGCACACATCCGTCCGGATTTAGCGGCAAAGTAAATGCCTTCACCAGAGGACTTGGTAACGTACCCAGCAGCGTCACCTATTAAAGCGATGCGACCGACAACGCGACGAGGACGGGGATGTTCGGGAATCGGGTGTGCTTCGACTTTGATAATTTGACCGCCGGCGAGTTTTCGGGCAGCGCGGGCACGGATACCAGCTTGTAACTGTTTGATGCTGGCTTTGTGAACCTGCATTGTGCCGGTGCCGACAGCTACGTGGTCGTATTTGGGGAAAACCCAGGCGTAAAAGTCGGTAGAAACGTCATCGCCAACGTACATTTCGGCGAGGTCGTTGTAATATGCCATTTTGTCGTCAGGTAGACGAATGCGCTCTTGGAAAGCGATCGCATAATTATAATCTCCAGCATCCATCTCTTTGGCGATGCGGGAATTTGCTCCATCGGCGCCAATAATTAAATCAACTTTCAGGGTTTTTGCAATACCCTGTGCGCCGCTTTCCGTATGGTCAACGTAATGAATGGTGTAGGGGTCTGTATTGTTTGTGGGAAAATCGAGTTTATGAACAGTGGCATTAATTAAATTTGCGCCGAGTTTTGCCGCGCGATCGCGCAAGAAGCCATCGAGCACTTCCCGCCGGCACATCCCTATATATTCATCTTCATTTACCAGATTGATATCGACCTCACGATTGGAGGGCGAAATCATTTTCATTTTTCGCACCCGGCGATCGATAATCTCCGGAGGCAAATCAAACTCACTCACCATGCACAAGGGAATTGCACCGCCACAAGGCTTGGCATTGTCTAGCTTGCGCTCAAATAGGTAAGTTTCAATTCCAGCTTTCGCCAAGGTTTCGGCGGCACAAGAACCAGCTGGACCTGACCCAACAACAGCAACCCGTAGTGTCAAAGGTCTTCTCCCAATCTTGACATTTACCGAAAGCATACTACCACGTACTTTTGGCTCTTTTGTCTCTCCGCCTGACGCAAAAGCGTGAAATGCAACATTCCTTAATTTTTCGCTACAAAAACTAAAGTTGGGCAATGGGCATTTTTTAAGAGGGGAAAAGGGTTTTTAAGAGGGGTAAAGCTTAAAGGTTAAAGGGTAAAGGCAAGAAAAGAAAGTTTTTTATTCCTTTGCCCATTGCCCCATGCCCATTGCCCCATTGCCAATCTTGTTAATCCAAAAGCAACAGTCTGTGATATATGTATAGAACACGCTTAATCTACCAACTAACGGGTGATTATTTGCAGAGGTGCAGGGTAAGTGGGCATAGTAGTTGAGAACGTATCTAAGCAATTTGGCAGTTTCAAAGCGGTTGATGATGTCAATCTAGAAATTAAGAGTGGCTCTCTTGTCGCTTTACTTGGACCATCCGGTTCAGGAAAGTCTACGCTGCTACGCTTAATTTCCGGTTTAGAAATGCCGGATAGTGGCAAAATATTGCTTACTGGTAAAGATGCCACATATCAAAGCGTGCAAGAGCGAAATATTGGATTTGTATTTCAGCATTATGCTTTGTTTAAGCATCTGACTGTGCGGAAAAATGTTGCCTTTGGTTTGGAGCTTCGCAAAGCGCCGAAAGCGAAAATTAAGGCGCGGGTAGAGCAATTGTTAGAATTGGTGCAATTGAGTGGATTAGGCGATCGCTATCCTTCGCAACTTTCTGGCGGTCAACGACAACGCGTAGCATTGGCACGAGCGCTAGCTGTCGAACCTAATGTATTATTACTCGATGAACCTTTTGGCGCACTTGATGCCAAAGTCCGTAAAGACTTACGAGCATGGTTACGACGCCTCCATGATGAAGTTCATGTTACCACAGTTTTTGTCACCCACGACCAAGAAGAAGCGATGGAAGTTTCAGATGAGATTGTGGTGATGAATAAAGGACGTGTGGAACAGGTAGGAACACCAGCGTCCATTTACGATCATCCTGCTTCGGCGTTTGTGATGAGCTTTATTGGACCGGTGAACGTGTTGCCGAGTTCCTCGCGGATTTTCCAAAGTAACGGATTTGATTCGGCAAACCCAGAAATGTTTTTACGTCCGCAAGATGTAATTATAGAAACGGATGCTAACGGCTCAACTGTACCAGCTAGGGTGAGTCGGTTGATACATTTAGGTTGGGAAATTCAGGTAGAATTAACTTTAGATGATGGACAAGTGGTAACAGCGCATTTAACACGCGATCGCTTTGACCAATTGCACTTGGAAGCACAACAGCGAGTGTATGTCAAGCCGAAGGATGCAAAGTCTTTCCCGCTTTATTATTCGATTTAACTCTCAACTATTGCTGCAAAATTTCTACTATCTTGATAATCACCTCATTCAGTTTTTCCGGCTTAATTTGACCTGCTTTAGAGAGGATAATTTCTCTATCTGCTGTAAATAAACGATTTGGTCTAATAAGCTAATCAGCATTTAAGCTGCAACATACTTTAGATTACCTTTATTCTTTATTTTCCGATGCCACTTAATTACTAACTCATTTTGATTTAACAGTTTATCTAGGAGTGCTTTCAATTCATCTACT
>JAESFM010000093.1_pt1 | contig 41580 bp, 41 predicted proteins | sample 9266171 | NCBI WGS metagenome assembly JAESFM01 (sample SAMN14505069, study PRJNA617099) | algae metagenome | isolation source: Hassallia sp. WJT32-NPBG1 and co-occurring heterotrophs from well developed... | place: USA: Mojave Desert, Joshua Tree National Park, California | collected 2006-06-22 | reverse complement strand
TCGCTTCAAAACAATCAATCACACGACGACGTAAATCCCCTGAGTAAGATACTGGCATTGAATCAAACAACCACTCTATATCTACCTTACCCTACTTTGTGGTTCAATTACCTGAAAATTGCTGTAATTAGCCCGCGTAGACAAAGAGAAGTCTGAGCGGAGGTTACGAGCGTTCGCGCGCGCATTGCCGCAGGCATCAGAACTTCGGGGCTTTGTTCGTATAGCCGAGCCACTGCGTTGGACGGCTCCGCCGGCAGACGCGCATGTGGCATCCAGGCTAAAGCGCCTGAGGGGCGAATAAAGCGCAACCTCACATAGAATTGGTATGAGTACTGAGTGACTCGATAAATTTATGATGCTGTTACAAGCCTTAACCTCTCGTTCCCAGGTGGAACCTGGGAACGAGGAAACCAATATTTTTCCCCTTTCACGCACGGCAGATGCTCGACTTGGGGAGACCCCTTGACGCTAGCCTCTCCCAAAGGGAGAAGACCGCACTGCCTCCCCTTTCCTCTTTTTAATTTCGTTTGGCGAAGCCTTGCAGCACTAAATCATTAGGGGTAACTGCGGTCACTTTTTCAAAATCCCACTTGACTTCTGTAAATGAGTTCCACTGATATTTTTTGAACAGATAAAGATAAAATATCTTGATTAAGCCAATCGATAGGGATTTGCCAGGACAAGCTCGCTCATGTCCCTTGCCATTCCAAGATAAAATATCTGAAAAATCCCGCTGAGTGTCAAAAGTATCTGGATTTTCGTATTTGTTAGGATCGCGATTTGCTGTAAAAACTGAGCCAAGTAAACGTGTACCTTTATGGAATGGACATTTCTGATTTCCAATCTCGATTTCACCCGGTTCCGTGCTAAGTTGGCTGACAAATCGCACGGGTGGATAAAGACGAGCAGTTTCCATAATCGCTTGCTCTATCAGTTTTGCCTCTTCTAAAATGTATCCGTTTGGAGTTCCTTCTCCATCCCAAATAGTATTTATCTCTGATATTACGTTAGTTCTTAAAGTGTCATTTAGGCATAAAACACCAATAACCGACCCCAAAAGCGCACTTGTCCCAGCGGTTCCAGCAATATGAATCGCATCAAAAAGGCTGTTGGCAATTTGGTGTTCGTTTAACCGATATTGGGCACCAATTTCAAAATAAGATTTCCATTTTGGAGATTGTTTGTATTTCTCGATTAAACTCTTGCGATGTTTAATATTTGGTCCAGTTTTCATCCCAAGAAGAAATTTACTGATGGGATTTGGCAAGGACGCTAAAGGCAAACTTTTGATGTAAGCGACCGATGCAGCAATTTCTTCCTCAGATAAAGATATCTGGAAAACAAGTTGGTGCAAAGTCCAAACTATTATCTTTGGCAAATCTTTTCCGATATGCAATTGACCTTGTTGGGTAGCTTTTGCTAGGCATTGATCGATTAAAGACCCGATAACTGCTGCCTGTTCCGACGGTTCGGGCAATGCTTCCAAGAATACAGCCCGCACCCCTGTGTGTTCATTTCCATTCATTCCCAAGCTCAGGGGATTGTCGAGCATGTAACTGGGAGCTAATATTCTGATGATGCCTAAATCATTTCCCCGGACTTGCGGTTCAGTATACATTAATTTTTTGACATCGCTGTAGGAAGCGTGCATAATTGCCTGGTCTACAGCGAGAAATTTGTCTCCAATGTGTTCTTTGCGAACGTAGAGAAAGTCTTTCCATGCTTTAAGCATGATGAAGGCATCCATGTAATAGGCATACAAGCGGAGAAGTTTGCCAATGAAAGTGTTGTAACCGACTTTCGCTATACGATGGGAAAGGTTGATCTGACGGTCGTGGGCTTTAAGTATTTTTTGACTTTCCATAATTTTTACTTGTCTGTTTGGTTTTAATGAATGGGCAAAATTATCCGATGAATTTTGAATGTTCCAGGAGCGAGGAGTTTAGATGTTAATGCTCTGAGGAATTTTAGAAGGTAGTAAATATTCGTAGACTGGGCGATTTTCATTGCGCTGTTTGATGGTGGCTTCTACCTGCTGAAGCCGGGAGTGGAAGTTATCCAACAAGGGTTTAACTGATGGATCTGTAAAGTGTTGATTTGGGTAATCGCCGAGCTTGTTGTAATAAATTGACCCAAGTAACCTAAGTAAATTCGATTGCCGTTGTGCCTGTTCTAGGGGTGGCAGAAAATTCAGGTAGTCTTGCTCGCTAATTTTTCCTTTGAGAATTGAGGCTGGTAGATAACCTGCCAGTGGTATTGCTGGAGCGTAACTCATAATACCTTTCTGCGGAAAATTGACGGCAGCATGTTGGACGCTGGCTGTAAAAATAATCAATGTACCTGCGTCAACTAAGTAGTTAAGTGTCATGATGCCTCCATCTTCCCCAAAATCCTTGATACGCCCGCCTTCAAGCGCTTGAACTTCTGTAGCCCAAGCTTGAAGATAGATATCATCTTTAACATTTTTTTCTTGAGTGTAGTAAAGACTGAGGTAGTCCGACACCCATTGATGAATAGCATCCCAAAGCAGCAGGGCATCATCTCGGTAAGGATAAACGGGCAGCAGATTGCGATCGCCTACACCCCGCAGTTCTAGTTGTTTGGGTAACATCGCCGTGTTGAAGCCATAGGTTTGCAAGGCGATCGCTGCTAAGACTCGAGAGTTATCAATTGTTGATGAGAGTAGTGTATCGACTCCGCCGCCAGCAGCAATTAATATCCGTCGAGCTGCATCGTTAATCGCTAAGGTGCCCTCGAAATGGGGGCGCAACAGCAAACTCAGGGGATGATTGTTTGGTAGTTGTCGGTGGGTTGCCATCGTAAAAGCACCAACGAATAGGTGGGTTCTACCTAGATGACTGATGGGTTCATGATAGTTGGCATCTGCTATTTGGATAACGGTTTTGGCAAACAGCCATGCGTATTTGTCTGATTTGGGCGTGACAATGGGGTTATCATCACCTGGGGTTTGACCGCATTGAATGGCTACTGGACGCAGCAAACGAGAAGGGTCTGAACCTTTGGGTACTGCAAACAAGGCGAGGGGAGCATAAAGATATTTTTGATGTTTCAGGTAGGTTCCGTTAAGCCCACCTTCAAAGATTTTATAATCTGCTAGGTAGAGTCTTCCTTCCTCTCCTGCGGCTGTTAATGAATCGTCACTTCCCATCACTGCTTGATAGTGAGAATCTTGAACGGGAAAGCGATCGCCTAATTTGGTTACCCGTTCAATTACCAGGGGATTGTAACCAGCGACTCGCATGTAGGCAAAAAATTCATCTTCTAGGAAAGTATTAGCGATCGCTGGCGGTTCAATCACCGGATACAATTTTTCATAATCTTTCAGGCTGGTCACATGTCCAGTGGGGCGGTCTTTAGCTAGAAGGGCTTTCACCCGATCCAAAGCGTCTTTGAAGATTAACAGTCCGCTTTCTTTAATCAGGGAAAACAATAAATCGTCAATTTCCCTCAAATCTTTAGACATTCCTTTAAGCAAAAGTTGGGGAACAATTTGCATCAGTCTCGCAATGACGAACAACCTCGCAGGTATCATCCCCTTAATCAACGCTTCTAGGATAAATCTTTTGACATCATCACGAATCGACTTGGAACCGTGATTACCTCGGTTGGTAATTAGGGTATTGACGAAGATAACCCGTAACTCCTTGACTAACAAACGAATCCAGCCTGTAGAGAAATTTTCTCCAGGAGGAAGTTCATCCACCATCGCCAGAGGTGGAATATGGGTGTAGTTATATTGATATTCCTGCCTAGCTACCTTCAGGCTATCAGTGGATGAAGAACTTTTGAAATTATCTTGTGATGAAGCAGTCATGGGCACTCCTAATTTTTTATAGTGGCTCGAAAATAACTTCAAACCTCATGCTTTTTACAGTCTTCTATAGCTAGACAGCTTAATTGAGCTACAAGCATTGTCACAATTTGATTTAGACTTTGGTTTTTTCAAAAGAAATTTTATAGAATTTCTTCAAATAATGTTACAGAAAGTTGAGAAAAGAAAAACTCCATACGGTGAATTTTTTGATGCAACTATTCTAAATAATGAATACACGATAGATCGCCTTTAATTCCGGATGGTTGTATCCGAATTCCCGCCATCATGTACTAGCCCCTTGATTCTTAATAAGTAGATGGGCACAAATCAACTTAACTATGCAACCAAATATAAAGTTGTCAGAGTCCTTGCCATTGCTACGTTCCACTTCGTTTCACTCGCGGTGGACATAGTTGTAGATTTTCTCGCCTACCTACTATAGCAATCCTAAATGATTTGCAAGATAAGATTTTAGTATTAATTATGACCAAGTACAATCTGTAGTGATGTGGATGGAATCATTATCTGAGTTCATAGAGAACAGCCAAGACAAGCGGGAAGTTCAACGGGCGATCGCCATAAACACGAAGCCATCCAGTCGATACTGGGGGTTTCTGAAGGATTTATCAGTAAGTGGAAAAAAGCATTTTTCAAACAAAGAGTAGAGGGTTTAAAGCTTGCTTACAAAGGAAGCCAGGGATTTCTAAATCCGCAACAGCTGTGGACTACAACCAGATCAATTGGCAATAAAAAAGTGAACTATTTGCTTTGAATGCTCCACAGCAGAACCCAGTGGAAGATATCTGGTTGCAAGCAAAAAGAATGATTCGAGAGTTTTATTTTTTGTGTCTTCATTCTCTGTTGTTAAACGGTTATTTTAGTTCTGCATACATCGTCAAATATTTGACTTTCCTAAACTCCATGAGTATGGTGTTTTCTCATGATTCATTTAAGATTGCTATATCATCTATAAATGTTTCGATTGTGGCTAAACTTTCGTGTTCGTAACTAGCAGCATAAATATTGCTGAAACTGCGTAGGTTACAATCAAAAACTCAAGTGCTATTTCAAATGCAACGATGGGGGTCATTGTTTGTTATCCTTATAAAAATCTTGATTTACTTTCTTATAGGGATTATTAAAATCAACTTATGCACGAAGAGCGCACCCTCAGTTTCTTGAAAAATAATCCACAACTGGGGGTATAAGCTGCATCGTTATTCCTCATCGCTACCATAGGACACGCAAGGGCTTTCAACTTCCCATGTTGGCTGAAATGAACTACAGAAAACTACTTGATTGTTTACGAGATGCCCCACTTGATTCAAAACTGCTAGTCTTGGTTAAAGAGTCGAATCCGCAAAAAATTGCATCAGTTTGATTGTTTACGAGATGCCCCACTCGGATGTCTTACGCTGTGCGTCCTAATTGCTTTGGCAGTTGCTATATCTTCTCGTGAAGCTTAAAACAATAAAATATCATCTTTTCAGAGTCACGCACAAAAGGTTGTGTGCTCTGTTGGCAGAATACTTGAAGCCACTCGGAAAATTTAAGACTTTGAGAAAACGATTCAGACATATGAATACAATGGTACAAACTACCAATTCTTGTTCTCTAGCCTCCGATTATACTAAAAACGGCTTGTAGCTTTACTTTTTAATAATCGCTAAAAGCTTTCTCACACAAACCTTACAGCCGTTAACGCAAAAGCCTAACTATTAGCCGTTCGCAGCATAATATCTATTACGAAGTCACCTTTAACCACCCAAAAATATCACCTACCGTCAACTGTAACCCCTGACAGAACTCTGGCATTGGTAAAACACCATCAATTTCTTCAAAAGGTAAAGGTTGTCGTCCCGCAGGATAAGCAGCAATGAATCGCTCATCAGGGTCAATTAACCAACCCATTTGAGTCCCGTGGTTGAGAGCGTGTAAGATTTTTTTTGTAACTTTTGTATGGCTTTGTTCTGGGGAAAGAATTTCGATTATCCAGTCGGGTGCTGCGGCAAATGTATTAGCAATATCACCATTTTCGTCTACAGGAAGCCTTGCCCAAGAGAATACAGCGACATCGGGAACTATAGAACGTCCGGAAAAAGTGCAACGTAATTCTGGAAAAGCCCAACCAATTTTTTGTACTTTTATAACAGAATTGATTGTGGGACAAAGTTCTCCTTGAATAGTGCTATGTTTTCCTTGAGGCATAGGTTTTTGAATGATTCGACCGTCGATGTACTCGCAATACGGCTTAGTTTCTGATAGTGCGAGAAATTCTTCTAGGGTCAATATTTTATTTGGTGCTTGTAGCATTGTTATCCTAGCCTCAACTTATGATAATTTTTTACATAGTTAAGTCCTAACTCGTCTTGCTCCAGCCAAGCTGTTAGATCAGTTAGTTATGAAAAATCCAGCAATGCCAACGCCAAGGCTTCGAGTCATTCTAGATTGAAGCCAGAAATGCGATGCAAAAATACTATTATGGTTTCTCGTCCAATCAGATTAAAGATCACAACCCTTGGCAGGAGAACAAATTATTTACTTGTTGACGAAACATTATTCAAGCGATCGCGAATTGCCGTTAATTGTTCTTCATTATTCACTGGCGATCGCGGGGGTGGTAATTCTGTATTGGGCCAATTAGCTAAATCATTACACGGACATAATTCTGGCGGCATTCCCAAGCTTCGGACAGGTACTGGCATTGTACAACGACCACAGTTACTCATTTCCCAAGTTGGTGTCAGCAGTTCGTCAATAGTTTCTTGCGTACCCTCTAAGTAACACTCACCTGTTTCTGGTGAGATAATTTGCTGCCATGTCGTTTCAAATTCGTCACTGTAGCGATCGCCTTGAATTACTGGTTGCGGCAACAGACTTGCCGAACCATTATTTGTCATCACCTTTTTGCCTAACTGAAACCAGTAGGCGAGGTATTGTTTTACTTCCTGTTTGGTTGCCATATCACAATATTAAGCTTGCGACGGAAAATTTATAATTCTAAATACTTAATTTTAACTTAAGATTTTGGTGGTAACGGCGAACCAAGAACACTCAAATTAAGAACATGACCACCAGTGACTAAATAAACAGCTTCGCAAACAATAGCTAATTGGCGAATCAAAGAACCCAGGCGATCGCGAAAACTTCTCCCAACCGGATAAGCCGGCACAACACCCCAGCCTGTTTCTTCCGCCACGAATATCATATCAGCCGCAACCAAATCCACTGTTTCTAACAATTCTGCAACCGTGTTTTCCCAAATTGCATCCTCCTGGGAGAGTAGATTAGCTACCCAAGTTCCCAAAGAATCTACCAACAGGCAGATATTTGGTTGAGCGTCCGCAAGAGTAGCAGATAATTCTGTCGGCACTTCCAATGTTACCCAGTCTTCGGGACGACGTTTTTGGTGTTGTTCAATGCGTTGATTCCACTCGGCATCCGCTGAATTTTGCGTGGCAGTGGCAATGTAAACAACTGCTTTGCCTGACTGGATTGCCAGAGTTTCTGCCCATTCACTTTTACCAGATCGTGCCGGTCCGCTCACGAGAATGACTTTACCCAAAGCTTTTTCCTTAGTATCTTTAATTAATTAGGGTGGCAATTTCTTACCAGAATTTTTTCACTACCAAAGTGGGATTTTTGGTACAAATAACTTTTAAGAGATAAAATTAGCACCAGCATCAAGAGGAACAGGGGAAAAGGGTTTTTGAAGAGGGGAAAAGGTTAAAGGGAAAAGGGAAAAGGAAGAAAAGAAGTTTTTCTTACCATTCCCCCTGCTCTTCCCCTTCCCATTGAGACACTTCTCAATCATTGAACACCATTGGGACAGGACAAGTCAGGTAATTTTTTATGAAAGCAGGCTTAAAACGCATTGAGGCAACTCTACACGATTTGGGAACTAACGGCACTGCCTCCGCCGAATCAGCTAGTTCTACAAAGCAGTCTTTCTCTTTTCGGATCAGCGTTGGAAGTAGCGAAGCTACAGCAGATGCTGTTTCATCAACAGAAGATGCGACTGAAGTCAACTCGCCTGAATTGGGTACAGAATTTGAGAGCCATTGTTATCAGAATAACTCAGTGCAAACCTTTCCTACACAAGACAGCGATGGCAGATCGCCTGCACTACCCAAGTTCAAAACTCCCAGTTTCACAAGCCATCGCAACGCAGCTAATCCAGCATTAGCACTTAATTTGTTGCAAGAAATTCAAGAAAGCGTTTCCCTTTGGCAAAAAGAATTGCAAAAAATTGTCAAACAAATTCAAGATATTTACATAGAAGGTCCGATTGTCAATGGCTGGTTAGAGTCCCAGCCACGAGAAAGCGAACCGGGTGGAACCGCAACCCTGCGCCATGCGGAAGTCGATCGCCTGATGGATTATGTAGAAGAAATTTGCGCGGCTCAAGAAAACACATCCTATCAATCAGCGCGTACAGGCTACCGTCTCTGTGGTTTAGATTCGTCTGGTCAAGTGTGGTCGCGTCCCTGTCCACCCGATCAAGTACCGATTGTGAGTGTGGCGATCGCTCGTTACCAAAAGTTACGCCAACTCTTAGGACGCAAGCAATATCTAGAAACTCGGCTTAGTCAACTGGCAGAAACTCTCGTAGTTTTACACAGCCATATTCAACAAGCATGAAGTATTAACAATTATTTCAGAAAAAACTCGGTTGGTGAGTCAGGAATTTTTGGTATAGATTTAGCTCAAGAGCCGGCGACAAAAAGACAAGGAGACAAGGAGGCAGGGAGACAAGGAGACAAGCAAAATCACTCTTGACTCTTAAGAAATCCAAAATCCCAAATCCAAAATCTAAAATCTAAAATCAACTTTATGCCAGACACGCAAATCTCCGCCATAATCTGTACTCACAATCGAGACACCTATTTAGGTGCTGCTATAGATAGCCTTTTGGCGCAACAGTTTGCCGCTGGCTTTGAGGTGGTGGTGGTCGATAATAACTCAAGCGATCGCACATCCGAAGTTGTAAAACAAAGGTTATCCGATCCGCGCCTGAAGTACGTCTTTGAACCAGTTATTGGTTTATCTGTGGCTCGTAACACTGGTGCAAAAGAATCTAGAGGGGAAATTATCGCTTATTTGGATGATGATGCGGTAGCTTGCGATCGCTGGTTGCAAATATTGTATTCTGCCTATGAAAATAACTCTACTTTAGCGATCGCTGGTGGCAAAGTCACTTTATTATGGCCCCAAGGAATCCAACAACCACGCTGGCTATCTCCGGGACTCGCTGCCAATTTGGGAGCATACGATTTAGGTGACAGCATCGTTTACATCGAGCAGCCCGGTTTAACCCCCAGAGGCTTAAATTACTCGATACGCCGAAGCTTTCTCAACGAAATTGGCGGTTTTGACCCTCATCTCGGTCGAGTAGGCAAAAACTTATTATCTAATGAAGAACTGCAAATGACAGAACTTGCCCTGCAACGTAGTTGGCAAGTTGCTTATCTTCCCGATGCTCTAGTTGCTCACAATGTGGCTCCAGAACGCCTCAACCGCTTCTGGTTTTTAAACCGAGGCTGGTGGCAAGGTATCAGTGAGTGCTATCGGGAACAACTTGCCGGTAAAGCCGGTATCGGTCAATTGCAGCGCGGCAGCGAACGCTTTTTGCGTGGCTTGTATAAATCATTGCAATATTTCAGTGACCCAGCAGAACGCTTTGATAAATTTGTGTATGCCTATGGTCAAATTGGTTACTTAAATGCCGCTATTAAAGGTCTTTTATTGTCATCAAATAAAAAATAGAAATAATTACTTAATATGTCATCAAAAATACCCGTTTCCGTATTAATTCCCGCAAAAAACGAACAAGTAAACTTACCCGCTTGCCTCGCTAGCGTCGCTGTTGCCGATGAAGTGTTTGTTGTAGACTCTCAAAGTACCGATAAAAGCGAGGAAATTATTAAAAGTTACGGTGCAAACCTCGTACAGTTCCACTTTAATGGACGCTGGCCCAAAAAGAAAAATTGGTCTTTAGAAAATCTGCCTTTCCGTAATGAATGGGTGCTAATCGTCGATTGCGATGAGCGCATCACCCCGGAACTGTGGTCAGAAATTGCTCAAGCAATTCAAAATGATGAACACGATGGTTATTACCTTAACCGTCGAGTATTTTTCTTAGGTAAATGGATTCGCCACGGTGGTAAATATCCTGATTGGAACCTACGTTTATTTAAACATGCCAAAGGTCGCTACGAAAATCTCAACACTGAGGATATTCCCAACACTGGCGACAATGAAGTTCACGAACACGTTATTTTATCGGGGAAAGTGGGATATCTGAAAAACGATATGCTTCATGAAGACTTCCGCGATTTGTTCCACTGGTTAGAAAGACATAACCGCTATTCCAACTGGGAAGCGCGTGTTTATTTCAACATTCTCACAGGTAAAGATGACAGCGGCACTATTGGCGCAAATTTATTTGGTGATGCAGTGCAACGCAAGCGCTTTTTGAAAAAAGTTTGGGTACGCTTGCCATTTAAACCATTTTTGCGGTTTATTTTGTTCTACATTATTCAGCGCGGCTTTTTGGATGGCAAAGCTGGATATACCTACGCCCGTTTGTTGAGTCAATATGAATACCAAATAGGGGTGAAACTCTACGAATTACGTAGTTGTGGCGGGCAACTAAATACTAGCAGCGTTCCCAAAGAGGCACCACCATCCCTCACACCGGAAATTCAACAAACGGCTACTTAAGGAACTGGGGACTGGGGACTAGCGACTAGGGACTGGGAATTAAGTGAATTTGCAATTTCTAATCCCTAATCCAAAATCTAAAATCTAAAATCCAAAATTTGATGTCTCAGTTCCATGTGAGTAAACAACCGTCGGCAGTCGATGCAGAACCTTTTGTAGATTTACGCAAGTATGACCAATCGTGGTTTGATCGGGGTCGTCCGGGTTGGTATATTTTATTTTGGTGGTTTGTACAAGCGATCGCCTTTCCACTGACTCCTCACCCCTTCAGTAATCTGCGTTGCGCTATACTCCGCCTGTTTGGGGCAAAAGTCGGCAAAGGTGTATTAATTCGTCCTAGTGCCCGCTTTACTTACCCCTGGAAAATCACCATTGGCGATTATAGCTGGATTGGTGATGATGTAGTTTTATACAGCCTTGACGAGATCCACATCGGCTCACACTGCGTAATTTCCCAGAAAAGTTATCTGTGTACTGGTACTCATGACATCAAAGATCCAGCCTTTGGACTGAAAACAGCAATTATCACCATTGGTAATGGTGCATGGGTAACAACAGATTGTTTTGTTGCCCCAGGAGTGACAATTGGCGCTAATGCCGTAATCGGCGCTCGTAGCAGTGTTTTAAGTGACATACCCGCAGGGCAAGTTTGTTGGGGAAATCCCTGTCGTCCGAGGTATCCCAGGCAGAAGTGAGTAGATTTGAGATTTTGAAGTTACTGCTCCAACTTCTTTCTACTAATCAACACATATTTGAGAAATCAAATTCCGTAACCATATGTGCCCTTGTTCGCGGTCATTTTTGTTATGCCATAGCATATCTACGGAGAAAGCAGTCATCTCAAATGGTAGTGGGGAAGCATATAATTGCCAAACTTCCACAAACGTTTTGACTAGCTGTGCAGGCAGAGTTGCAATCAAGTTTGTATTCACTAAAAGAAACGGCACAATCAGAAAGTTAGGCACAGACATAGCAACATTTCGGCTCAGATTTTGCTCTGCCAAAGCCTGATCTACCAAACCCACCATATCTTCTTTGGGAGATACAAGCACGTGAGAAGCTGCGATATACTCCTGTAGAGCGATCGCTTTCTGGTTTTTAAATTTTTCTGCAAGCAAACAGACAAAATGCTCTTGGTAAAGTGATTGTCGAGTATGCCACGCTTGAAATTCCGGACAATGCCCAATCGCCAAATCAATTTCGTCTGCATCAAGTAGTTTAGGCGATCGCATCCAATTAGTTGAGCGTACCTGAATTTTCACCTTTGGGGCAAGTATTTCAATTTGTTTCAATAACTTGGGTAAAAATACTACTTCTGAGTAATCATCCATACCAAGTCTCAAGATGCGATCGCTCTGTTGGGGGATAAATTGCGACTCGCTGTAAATAGCTGTTTGGACTTGCAACAACACCTCATGGATAAATTCAGCTAACTCAATCGCCTTTGGTGTCGGTGTCATCCCCTTAGATGTCTTGATAAACAAATCATCTTTAAATAGTTTCCGCAGTCGAGAAAGGGCGTTGCTGGTTGCAGGTTGCGACAGCCCAATTTTTTCTGCTGCCCGGGTAAGGTGCTGGGAAGTCATCAACGCATCGAATACAACCAGCAAGTTAAGGTCTACCCCTGCAAGATTGAAATGGTGAATGACACTCATATTATTAATCGATTGGACAAATAATTATAATCTTGCGAGTATGGATATAGGAAAGGTCGAGACACAAAAACACATAAAAACAAACCTTTACCAATACATATTTTTTAGTAATTTTACAGATGAATATTTAAGGAGATGTAACCATGCTTACTAATGAAAAACCAAGTGCGAATATTCCTGCTGCGCTGTTTGCTACCTACATCCAGAAAGACGGCATCAAATTATCGGCAGAAGACAAACTCGAACTAATTGAAAAAACTCAATTATTCGAGCTTGCATTAGATTCACGTCATTTTGATGTCATCGAAGCCTTTGTCACAGACAATTTTATTTACGACCACGCCCTAGCGTATCGTGAAGGTAAAAAAGCACACACAGAATTTTGGCAAGCAAACCAGGCAGTTTTGCTAAATGGTATCCGCCATCAACCAGTAAATATTATTGTCTATGGTGAAACAGATGAAACAGCAACCTCAGTTAGCTACTTAAATGTATTGAAATTTGCTGATACCTCTGAATTACCAGCATCAGACAATCCTCAGCTAATTGCACACGGAATTCAAGTCATGAATTTCCGTAAAGAAAACGAATGGAAGCTTGCACGCTTAACCATTGATCAAATGGCTGTTTCTCAAGTTTTCCCGATTGATGATGCTACACGGCATTACTTTGCAGCAAAAGCGAGTGAGCGTAACCAAATTCGCCAACCACTTTTTTAAGCTGATGATTTGACGGCAATTTTATAGATAAGGAGTTTAGTGATGAAGATTGGCATTATCGGAGCAGGACAAATCGGTGGGACGCTTGCAAAAGCTTGGGCACACGCTGGTCATCAAGTGATGGTCAGCAACTCCGGCAATCTCTCAAAACTAGAACCGTTAGTTGCTGAAATGGGTGTTAATGGCTCATCAGGTCAAGCGGATGAAGTTGTAGAGTTTGCAGACGTAATTTTGTTCTCTGTGCTTTGGAGAAAGATGGAACAAGTGCTCAACGGTCTGGGTTCACTCGAAGGCAAAATTGTAATTGATACTATGAATCCGCTGACAACGACTGAGACCATCGTCGGTACTGCACCAGGAGAACACATTTTTGAGATTCCAGAAGCCGGCTCTACTTCCGAAGAGCTACAAAAACGATTGGTGGGTGCGCGGATTGTGAAAGCCTTTAATCATTTCCCTGCGGAGCTTTTGGTAAAGGCAACTCAGGAGTCTGACACAAACAAGCTAACTGTCTTTTTGTGCGGAGATGATAAACAAGCCAAGCATTTAGTCGTTCAACTAATTGAAGACAGCGGTTTTATTCCGGTAGATGCAGGTCGTCTATCGAGCGCACATTTGCTGGAAAATTTGGCGAGATTATGGCACGAAGTTATGGAAGCCAATGAACTTAAGGATTTTGCTTTTTCTATCACCCGCTTGAAGTAATTACTAGAAAAGGAAAAATATCACTATGGCTAAGGTAGTTAGTTTTGATCAACTTGGTGATGCAAATGTTCTCAAACTTGAAGATGTACAAGTACGAGAACCCGGTAAAGGCGAAATTAAAATTAAAGTTGAAGCAATTGGGTTGAACCGTGCGGAAGTTTTGTTCCGCGAAGGTAATTATGTGGAAATGCCAAAATTTCCTTCAAGTCTCGGTTATGAAGCAGCGGGTGTAATTGAGGCAGTTGGCGAAAATGTAACAAACTTAAAGGTAGGCGATAAAGTTAGTACGGGTCCATTTTTTTCCATGCGGGATTATGGTAGTTACGGCGAACAAGTGATTGTTCCTGCTAATGCAGCCTTTCGTTATCCTGACAATCTTACTTCCACAGAAGCTGCAACAGCATGGTTGCAATATTTAACTGGATACTTTGCATTCGCAGATGTAGGTAAGCTGCAACCTGGACAATATGTTTTGATTACTGCTGCATCAAGCAGTACTGGATATTCCGCAATTCAACTGGCAAAAATGATGGGAGCGATTACAATTGCTACCACCAGAACCCAAGCAAAACGCCAAAATCTCGTTGATGCAGGGGCAGATTATGTGATTGTTACCAATGAAGAAGATTTGGCAGATCGAGTCAAAGAAATTACAGGCGATCGCGGTGTGGAATTGGTTTACGATCCAGTTGCAGGTCCCACGCTGGCACAACTTGTAGAAGTAACTGCACCCAAAGGTACTATTATTATTTACGGTGCATTATCGCCAGAACCAACGATTTTTCTCTTGTTACCTGCGATTACGAAGTCAATTAAATTCCCCGTTTATGCTGTTTTTGAGTTTACAGGTAGCGACGCATTGAATTTACCGCGTAACGAAGAAGCTGTTCAAAGAGGAGTTAAATTTATTTACGAAGGTTTGGCATCAGGACAACTTAAACCTGTAATTGATGAGCGCATTTTCAAGTTGGATGAAATTGTCGAAGCGCATCGCTACATGGAATCGAATCAACAGAACGGAAAAATTGTAGTTACGGTTTAATTATTAAATCAGCAGTGATGTCGGTAATGAAAAAATATGTAGAGACGACAGTAAGCGTTGTCTCTACTTTAATATCTATTCGTGCTTTCTTAACTTAGGCTAATCCTAACCAGGAAAATTACCTTTATTCAAGACTGCCTAAGCAGTAGTATATTCGTTCTCCGTAGTTCCGAGAATTATCGCAGTTTCTTGCGTTTGTTCTGGTTGAGCCAGTTTGCTAATATACTTATCGCCCCAATCACGCATCAACAGCAAAATTGGCTCTAAACTTCGACCGAACTCGGTCAATGAGTATTCTACCTTAGGTGGAACTTCGGCGTAAACAGTGCGCTTTACTACCCCATCGCGTTCTAGTTCTCGTAACTGTAGTGTGAGCATCCGTTGCGTACAACCTTTAACCATTCGCTGAAGTTCATTGAAGCGTTTGGTTCCCTCCAAGAGGTGAAATAGAATAACTCCCTTCCACCGTCCACCAATCACATCAAGGGTTGCTTCTACAGAACAACCATATCGGCAATCATACTGCCTGTTTTTCATAGCTTATCTGCACAGGATAAATTTTGATACTACTGCACAAAAATGTGCGTACTTGGCAAGTTTTAGGATAATTCACATAATCAAAGTATAGTTCTTCAGCACTGCTTTGTTTGTAGCAATACAATGCGGCAGAGCTAGTTCAGCTTTCAATCAAGAATTTGCAAGTCCCTCTGTTTTTAGTTTTGGATCATATCGATCCGTTATTTTGTGCTGTCGATACAGCACATATTAGAGCAACGTTGTATACATCAATAAATTTGGAGGAAACGTGAAAGCGATCGCTGTTTATCAGTCTAAAAAAACCACCGATTCTAACTGCTTTGCTGAGGTTGATATTGACCAGCCTAAACCTAGTCCTAGAGATTTACTCGTCAAAGTTAAAGCAATATCGGTTAACCCAGTAGATTATAAAGTTAGAGCATCCCTCTCTGAGCGGCAAAGCACACCTCGAATTCTCGGCTGGGATGCAGCTGCCATTGTGCAAGAAGTTGGAAGTGAGGTATCTTTGTTCAAACCTGGAGATGAAGTTTATTATGCTGGTAGTATTACTCGTCCCGGATGTAACAGTGAATTTCACTTGGTGGATGAGCGAATTGTCAGTCAAAAGCCAGCTAATTTGTCATTTGAGTCAGCAGCAGCACTTCCCCTGACGGCAATTACTGCTTGGGAAGCATTGTTTGAAAGATTGGGTATCGAGCCTGGAAAAACTTCAAGCAATCAAGCTAGTAAAATTTTAGTTATTGGTGGAGCAGGGGGAGTTGGCTCAATTGCCATTCAACTGGCAAAACAAGTGGCTGGATTGCAGGTTATTGCAACTGCATCTAGGCAAGAATCAATTGATTGGTGCATGAAGATGAAAGCAGATTACTGTATCAATCACCATAATAAATTCACGACGGAACTGGAAAAAATTGGTATTTCGCAAGTTGATTATATCCTTTGCTTAAATAACACAGATGGTCACTGGCAAAACATGGCAGATGCGATCAAACCACAAGGGAAAATCTGCTCGATTGTAGAAACGGATCATCCTCTAGACATGAACTTAATCAAAAATAAGAGTGTAACTTTTGTTTGGGAATTAATGTTCACTAAATCAATATATGAGACAAAGGATATGCAATCTCAGCATGAATTATTGAAGAAGGTTGCACAACTCATTGACCTGGGAGTTTTACAAACCACGATGACGGAAAATTTTGGTTCACTGAATATTACCAATCTAGCGAAAGCTCATGCTCGACTCGAATCTGGAGAAATGATTGGTAAGTTAGTTCTCTCTGGAATTAACAGTTAGCTAAACTCTTGAGAGCGATCGCCTCTTGATGAACTTTTGCTGTGCCAGTGATGGGATTTTGTCAGAAACTAGCTTTAAAACTGGCGCAACCATAAAATAGGCATGTATTTTACATTGCTTTACTGCCTTTTTCTGCCAGAAAGCGTCAAAATCCCATTTCCTCTGCTTACGCTAACCCTAACCAGGAGAAGATATTTTGCCACCAAGAAGTACTGACCTGCCCGACAAGCTTCATTTTTTGGCGAATGTCTTGAATATTCCAGTTAGTTAATTTAGCAAGAGTTTGCGCTTCTTTTTCAAAACGCTTACCCAAAGACCGCTTATATTCTCTTCCCGCAGAACATGTAACTTGACCTGTAAACGGATGTTGCAAAATGTAACGCCCTTGAAAAGATTCGCGGTTAGAGGTTTGCTGAAACATCAAGTCTTCGGGGAATTTCTCGCGGGTATAGCGGACATGCAGACGAGAAATGAAAACGCTACTAGAAGGGCTTGGCGGACGAATGCGGCGGGGTGCGGGTGTGTTTACTGGAAAACTATTATCTAACCAAAATACACCTGCTTGCTTGAGTTCTTGTTGATTGAGAGGTTCGGCAGAACAAGGATCGCAATTACTCATATCCCAAGCATATTCTAAAAATGCCACTTTCTTATCTTCTTTGGTGTAAGAAGTTTGGAACATCGATTTATAAAAGTCGCTAAATTCATCTTTGACAAATAAGGGAATATTGTCACCGGAAGGAACTTTGACTGTCCGGTAATTGGTGATTTCTGCCTGTCCTTTAGGCGATAAAATATAAACAATCAAATCCTGTTCGGTGGTGGCGTTAATCATGCCCAAACGAATTGGCAGCATGAATTTAGGTGAAAAATAAGAAATTTGTAAGGGACGGAGAAACTGGTAGCCAGATTCCTCGAATTTATCTAAGTTGACTTTAGCAACAAAGAATTTCATTGAAGAACGAATGTAAGGCTGAAGTAGCTGTTTTGCCCCTTTGGGAATTTTGTAACCGTTGCGGTTCAACCAAGTTTCCAATCCGCCAGATTCTTTGGCGCTGAGGATTACAATGTCGTATTCCCCAACGTTAAAACGCGCTTCTACAGTCACACCTAAATTGTCAGCACTCCTGGCGTTTCCTACCCGATTTCTTGGTGCTGCCATTGGTGCGGATAAAACCCCTTCTCTATTTTCGTAAACTGGCGCACAGGGGTCTGAGTCAAAATATTCTACCAATCGTGGAGCGCTAAAAGCATCTAAACGCTCAATAATTTTCGGTTCAGCAACGCGCACTTGCTCTTTTTGCAACACTGTCGGTACAGGCACGACTATTGCAAAATCTTTTACTTCGCCCTGAAAGTCGTTTGCCATTGTCAAAACAGTGCGATCGCCTTCTCGCGCGATCGCCACCTGAGAAGCTTTGTTATACAGCTTTGCATCAGCTTTAGCAACATAAAATCCACAAAATGCCCAAGCCGTCGGCGTAAAGCAAAACACAACTACAAATGTTAGTAGTAAAGAAATTAATAATTTAAAAGGCTTCATTTTTATTAGTTGATAGTTGTTGGTTGATAGTTCATAGTTGATGTTGTCAGAAAATACTACTAACTACTAATAAGTAACGACTAACCAGTATCCATTCCCCGAAAACCTAACCAAGAAAATCTCGGTGCTTTCCAAAAGGTATCTAGCAGGATAGTTAAAGGGGCAAGAGCAAAAAGTGCCCAGAAAACTGCTGTGGAAACAAAGAAATAATTCCGCAGAATAAAAGTTAATATGGCGATGGACATTGCCCAAATTACACGCCCAATTCGAGCATTGGGAATTGAACGGGGGTCTGTTACCATAAACAGGGCAAATAGTAGCAATGACCCACTCATCAATCGATGCCAGTAAACATCCCAAGTCCAGCCCAGCATCATATTGCGAATTGCCTCCATAAGCGCGTATGTAACCAAAAAAGCGGCTGTCGTATCCCAGCGTCCGACTCGCTTGAGAATCATGCCACCTGTGCCGGCAAATAACAGCCCATACCACCAATCATCACCCCATTGACCAGGTGAAACCCAAGCATCGGGGGTCAGTAATAAGGCACAAATGATACCAGCGTTGGCGGGATTGAAGAAATGTTTATCGCCGACTTTGAAGACAAATTTACTAGTGATCGCCACAAATCCAGCTAAAGCCATCGTTGTCCAATCATCAGCCCGTAACAGTAAGCTCAGTCCTAACGCGGTAATCAGAGAACTGCGGATAGCAAGAGGAGGGGGAGAAGGGGGGATAGGGAGATGGGGGGAAAGAAGAATTACTTTATCTGCCAGTGTCCCTATCTTTTCCTTAAATAATGACAAAAGCCATTGTGTTGATACACAGGTCGCGATCGCCACTGCAATCAACTCTGGTCGGAGTGTCCAGTCTCTTGTACCAATTCCCAAAATTAGGAATAAGGAAAGAAATAAAATTTGATAATCTCGTATATCTTTGAGCAACATTGCCCTTTAACTCAAGGATTTCCCTGTTTATGTGTCACCAATCTAAACGGGTAAATGCGAAAACGATGTTGCCGTTACAAATTTTGTTACAGTTGGGTTAGAAGATGTTGGTAATTGCCATACTGAAAACTCTTCAAAAGACTCAAGATGCAATTCGCTTATCTATATCCGCTTGTTTACCGAATTCTCAAACCAACGTTTCCTAAGTGTCTTTGGAGTGGCGATCCAAATTCTAAAGCGATCGCACTCACGTTTGATGATGGTCCCCATCCACAATACACACCCGAACTTTTAGCCGTTTTAGACCGCTACAATATTAAAGCTAGTTTTTTCTGGTTGGGTGTTTGCGTTAATCGTTCGCCGGCGATCGCCAAAACAATATGCGATCGCGGTCACTGGATCGGATTGCATAGCTACGATCATCGCAATTTCCCCATGCTTTCCCCAACTGAACTTCAGCAAAGCTTAGAAAAAACCCAAGCTGCAATCAGAAGCGCTTGCAATCTGCAACCCTCACAACTACGTGATGTCCGACCCCCCAACGGCTTCTTTACACCGGAGACTTTAAATTTATTACGTCAGTGGAATTACCGCCCAGTTATGTGGAGCGTTGTACCAGAAGACTGGGTAAGACCAGGAGTTGCTACTGTAGTGCAGCGAGTTCTCCAGCAAGTACAAAACGGCTCACTCATTGTTTTACATGATGGTGCTTGCGGCGGACAAGATGTTGCCGCAACAGCACAAAGCTTGATTCCCCAATTGCTACAACAAGGCTATCAATTTGTGACAGTTGATACTTTATGGCAGCAAGCCGCACTCAGGTAATATTCATCACCTATAACCATTAGCTAGCGCGAATAGTTAAGGGTCAATATTCTCGCTTTTATTGCTATCTATAAAGGCGCTGCCAAGTAATACCCTTTTAGAGTAGAATAATAGTATGGCAACGATGTCCCGCATACATTTTAATTCAGGTAGTATACGCACTTTGTAAGTCACACGCGTACTTACCAACAGTCAAGCAATCAAGTACCAAGAAAAGTTGGGTGCTGCTTATGACGCAAGACAATTAACAATTAGTGAATTCACTTAAGATACGTTCGAGTTGCTTCTAGCGACTTTGCGCTTTTGAGGTACTTCAGGTTTGGGTATGCTAACAGCCGTTGGCTCGTCAGTACCCAAAAGGTCATGTATCTCGCTTAAAGATGTTACTGTTTTTGCCGAAATCTCTTCTGGTGATGCACTTACATACTCAATCAGATCTTCTACTTTGCAGTTCAGAGCTTGGCAAAATCTAACGATTCTTTCAATGTGGTCTGTTCCAGTCCTGCCACTTTCCCAATTTTGGATCGTGCTTTCAGTCACTCCGACAAGACGTGATAGCTCAAGCTGAGTCAGCCCTGCTTTGTCACGCAGAAAGGCGATTCTTGGTTTTGCTTTCTGTTTCACAGCTACAGCACTTTATATCTTAACTTATAGTCGTAGATCGTAGCATCAAAAAAAACTAGCGCCCAGGAATTTACCAAAAATAACTTTTGCCCAAACTCTTGACACCCCCAAGAACTTTGGTTAAAACTATTGTGTATTAGGTTCACCTCTTTTAGAGGGATATTATATAAAGAGCAGATGAAGCGCAAACATTCAACTTGAAAAAAACTTTCAGAAAAATCCGGAATGATGCGACTTCGATTTGAAGCTCCCAATATCAAACGACAGCGTAAATACCCTGATAAATTCTCAAATCTGAAGTATCTATATATACTAAATTCAGTTACAGGATTTATAAGTTTGTTTGAACCAACTACAACACACAAACTAATGAGGTCTAAAAATATTATGTTGAAGAATTTAGCTTTTGGTCTACTAGCTGCAACTTTAGCGATCGCACCTGGTGCAGCATTTGCTGGTCAATCTCAAAGCAACGTGCAAGTTACCGAGCAAAACGGTGTTGCAGAAAATGGTAGCACCAACGCTCAAAGCTCCACAAGCACCAACGTTCAACAACAAATTCAAAACGCACAGAAAAAAGCTGGTCGTTATAACCCTGGCAGATACAGCCCCGTTTGCAGAGGTGGATCTAATGCTCAAGCTCAAGGCTCTGTCCAACGTACAAGCCAAAGCGGTGCAGCAATTGGCGGTTCTGTCAATGCTCAAGATAGCACCACAACCAGCAATCAACGCCAAACTTTAGCTGCCGGTTGCCGCTAATCACTGCATAAATTCCGATGGCGTTACCTACTTAATAAAAGAATCAAAAAACGATTCCACAAGTCAAATAACGCCTTCTCTATTAGCAACAACACACACAAATATTTAGGTATAAAAACATCTTGAAGAATCTTACATTTGGTATCTTAGCCGCAGCAATCGCGATCGCTCCTGGTGCAGCATTTGCTGGTCAAGGTCAAAGCAACGTGCAAGTTACCGAGCAAAACGGTGTAGCACAAGATGGTAGCACCAACGCTCAAAGCTCCAGCAGCACCAACGTGCAACAACAAATTCAACGCGCTAATCAACTAGGTAATCGTTACCGTAATGGATCCTACAAGCCAGTTTGCAGATCTGGATCTAGTGCTCAATCTCAAGCTTCTGTACAACGTACAAGCCAAAGCGGTGCTGCAATTGGCGGTTCTGTCAATGCTCAAGATAGCGTTACAACCAGCAATCAGCGTCAAAATTTAGCTGCCGGCTGCCGCTAATCACTGCATAAATTCCGATGGCGTTACCTACTTAATAAAAGAATCAAAAAAACGATTCCACAAGTCAAATAACGCCTTCTGGTCATCAACAACACACACACAAATATTTAGGTATAAAAACATGTTAAAGAATCTGACATTTGGTATCTTAGCTGCTGCAATCGCGATCGCTCCTGGTGCAGCATTTGCAGGTCAATCTCAAAGCAACGTGCAAGTTACTGAGCAAAATGGTGTAGCACAAGATGGTAGCACCAACGCTCAAAGCTCCACCAGCACCAACGTGCAACAACAAATTCAACGCGCTAATCAAGCCGGTAATCGTTATAACCGTGGCAGATACTACAGCAACCCCTCCTATTGCCCAGGTCGCTCTAGTGCTCAATCTCAAGCCTCTGTACAACGTACAAGCCAAAGCGGTGCAGCAATTGGCGGTTCTGTCAACGCTCAAGATAGCGTTACAACCAGCAATCAGCGCCAAACTTTAGCTGCTGGCTGCCGTTAATTACTGCATAAATTCCGATGGCGTTACCTACTTAATAAAAGAATCAAAAAAACGATTCCACAAGTCAAATAACGCCTTCTCTATTAGCAACAACACACACACAAATATTTAGGTATAAAAACATGTTAAAGAATCTGACATTTGGGATCTTAGCTGCTGCTTTAGCTGTCGCTCCTGGTGCTGCATTCGCCGGTCAAGGTCAAAGCAACGTGCAAGTTACCGAGCAAAACGGTAGTGCAATAAATGGTAGCACTAACGCTCAAACTTCCACCAGCGTTAACGTTCAACAACAAATTCAAAACGCACAGAAAAAAGCTGGTCGTTATAACCGTGGCAGATACAACAACCCCGTTTGCAGAGTTGGATCTTCTGCTCAAGCTCAAGGTTCTACTCAAATTACACGCCAAAGCGGTGCAGCAATTGACGGTTCTGTGAATGCTCAAGAAAGCACTACAACCAGCAATCAACGTCAACTTTTAGCAGCCGGCTGCCGCTAATTACTGCATAAATTCCGATGGCGTTACCTAATTAATAAAAGAATCAAAAAACGATTCATTAACTCAAATAACGCCTTCTGCTCATTAACAAAACTCACACACAACTAAATCAGGTCTAAAACAATGTTGAAGAATTTTGCTTTCGGTATCTTAGCTGCTGCTTTAGCTGTCGCTCCTGGTGCAGCATTCGCTGGTCAATCTCAAAGCAACGTGCAAGTTACCAATCAAAGCGGTGCTGCAATCAATGGAAGCACCAACGCTCAAAGCTCCACAAGCACCAACGTGCAACAACAAATTCAAAACGCGCAGAAAAAAGCTGGTGGATACCGTGGCAACTACTACAAGCCCCGCTACCCCAAAGCTAACACTTCCCAATCTCAAGGCTCTGCCCAATATACAAACCAAAGCGGTGCAGCGATTGACGGTTCTGTGAATGCTCAAGATAGCGTAACAGGCAACGTCCAAACCCAAACTGTTCGTGGTCGCTAATTACTGCATAAATTCCGATGGCGTTACCTAATTAATAAAAGAATCAAAAAACGATTCATTAACTCAAATAACGCCTTCTGCTCATCAACAAAACTCACACACAATATTTAGGTCTAAAACAATGTTGAAGAATCTTACATTTGGTATCTTAGCTGCTGCTTTAGCTGTCGCTCCTGGTGCAGCATTTGCTGGTCAATCTCAAAGCAACGTGCAAGTTACCAATCAAAACGGTGCTGCAATCAATGGTAGCACTAACGCTCAAAGCTCCACAAGCACCAACGTGCAACAACAAATTCAAAACGCGCAGAAAAAAGCTGGTGGATACCGTGGCAACTACTACAAGCCCCGCTACCCCAAAGCTAACACTTCCCAATCTCAAGGCTCTGCCCAATATACAAACCAAAGCGGTGCAGCGATTGACGGTTCTGTTAATGCTCAAGATAGCGTAACAGGCAACGTCCAAACCCAAACTGTTCGTGGTCGCTAATTACTGCATAAAGTTACCTGGCGTTACCTAATTAATAAAAGAATCAAAAAACGATTCATTAACTCAAATAACGCCTTCTGCTCATCAACAAAACTCACACACAATATTTAGGTCTAAAACAATGTTGAAGAATTTTACATTTGGTATCTTAGCTGCTGCTTTAGCTGTCGCTCCTGGTGCAGCATTCGCTGGTCAATCTCAAAGCAACGTGCAAGTTACCAATCAAAACGGTGCTGCAATAAATGGAAGCACTAACGCTCAAAGCTCCACAAGCACCAACGTGCAACAACAAATTCAAAACGCGCAGAAAAAAGCTGGTGGATACCGTGGCAACTACTACAAGCCCCGCTACCCCAAAGCTAACACTTCCCAATCTCAAGGCTCTGCCCAATATACAAACCAAAGCGGTGCAGCGATTGACGGTTCTGTGAATGCTCAAGATAGCGTAACAGGCAACGTCCAAACCCAAAATGTTCGCCGCGGTCGCTAATTATTAATTAAGTTCTTAGGCGTTGCATACATTACTTAACAACAGACAACGCCATTTTTCAATCAACAACACTCACACACAAATATTAAGGTTTAAAACAATGTTGAAGAATTTTGCTTTCGGTATCTTAGCTGCTGCTTTGGCTGTCGCTCCTGGTGCAGCATTTGCTGGTCAAGCTCAAAGCAACGTGCAATCTACCAATCAAAACGGTGCTGCAATAAATGGAAGCACCAACGCTCAAAGCTCCACAAGCACCAACCGTCAACAACAAATTCAAAACGCACAGAAAAAAGCTGGTGGATACCGTGGCAGCTACTACAAGCCCGGCTCCCGCACAGGTAATCAAACTCCCCAATCTCAAGGCTCTGCCCAACGTACAAACCAAAGTGGTGCTGCGATTGACGGTTCTGTGAATGCCCAAGATAGCACAACCCGCAACAACCAAACCCAAAATGTTCGCCGCAGTCGCTAATTATTAATTGAGTTATTAGGCGTTGCAAAATTGAAGGAATCAGCCAAATTATTCAACGCAAGCAACGCCTGCTCAAAATCACTTATAAATTTTAGATCGGATTCAAAAATATGTTGAAGAAAACTTACGCTTTTAGTCTTTTAGCCGCAGCGATGATTATCGCACCATCTGCTGCCTTCGCAGGCGATTCAGGTACTCGCCAAGAACTCAATCAAAGTGCTACTTCGATTAACAACAGTCGAGTTGATCAAGGAGCTAGTCAAACAAGCTACCAGTACCGCACCAATGGAGCAGGTTCTCGCTACGGTAACAAATACTGCGGAGGAACCCAGCAATCACAACGCTCAAATCAGCGTATTGACCAAAATGGTGTAGCGATCAATGATAGCGTTGTCAGCCAACGTGCCGACCAAACAAACTTGCAACGTCAAGTTGGCGCCGCTCAACGGTACTGCCGCTAAAGCACTTGTGTTATCAGCTTAGTCAGTCAGTTTGGAACTTAAAATGGTGCTGTGGCTGCTGACTAAACCCTTGATTAATTCTACTGCCACGAGAAAGGCGTTGTTAGATAATTCTCAAAGACGCCTCCATCGCGAAAGCAACCTTGCTTCAAAGTCGAATTAATCTGTTAGTGAACCTGTGGTGTGGTGCTGACAGCTTTTAAACAGGGGTATTACCGATTTGCTAGCTTGCGAAGCAGAAAAAAAAATCGGTTTTTTCTATTAGGAGAGTGATTAAGCCATGTTTTCCAAACAAACTATTTCATTACTAGCAGTCTTCTCTGCGCTAATTGCATTACCAAGTGGAATTGCCAGAGCCGGTGACATTTACGTTCAAACAGACAACGTTCAAGTCTCGGTTGGCAATGACAGCGGTATCCGGATTAACACCACTCCCACACACACAAACTTGTCTCCCCGTTGGCTCTCTGCACCGATTGCATCACCTCGCGGCATTGTCACAGCAGGTAACACGATAGTTCAAACTGACGACGTTATCGTCGATGTTGATGATGACGACTACGATGACGATATCAGGGTTAACACAATTCCCAAAAGAACAACTATTATTCGCACTCCAGCGCGGATTTATAAACCAAATAGTGTTCGGACTTACGGAATTTGGAAAAACCCCCGCTCAACCCCGTCGATGCGGTGTAGGACAAGCACTCAAAGGCATAGTTCTGGTAGAGCAGTTAACCGCAGTTATAGTTCGACAACAACAACAACTTGTCAATAGTTCACGTTTTCTTTATTTCATTAGGATACAACCATGAATTTAAAATTACTTTCTCTTGGTATTTTCTCAGTTGTAAGTGTATCTCCTTTCTTGATACCTTCGTTTACTCCTAAAGCTGCGGCTGGATGTGTTGCAGTTGATGTGGGAGTGCAAGTAGCGGTTGACGGTTCCAGAAGAGGTTCGCAATCGAATAATGTTAATCAACGCTTTGACCCGAATTGCAGTGGTGGCAGTGTCACCAGCGTAGGCAAGCAAGTTTGTGTTGCTAACAAGTGCGAACAAAGACGCAATAGCGATCAGTCTGTTAGTGGAAGTGGCAGATACTACACTGGTGGTCGAAATATTCCGATCAAAGTTAATGTTCCAGTGCATGTACACAACCCAGCTGCTAACCCCAACTTTCCGTTTAACAAGAAGTAAATTAGCCCAATATTTATAAGTTGGGTGTCAAAATTTTAATCGTTTTGAATTCCCCCTCCGGGGGAATTTCGCCATAATTACTTTCTTAACATAACTTTGGGGGGTTTCCCTCCAAACCGTAGTTAGGGCGATCGCTCATACTATATATTAAAGGGGGTAAATCTAATTATGAAAAAAATTCTCACGGTTTTGGGAGGCACCGTTGCTTTTCTTATAGCGACGATGTTTGTAGTTCAAAGCTTAACTCAAAGCAACCAAAATCAAAATACTTTTCTGCGATCGGACAACACTAGTATTAACTCAGACAGTACTAGCGTTAACTCAGCTACCAATAATGACGATCATGATATGAGTGACTCTGGAACTTTTATTAGTCAACAAAACGACCAATCATCTCAGTATCAACGAAGCACTCTCAATCTGAATGCAGCCAGTCTTAGTCAACCTCATATTCTCAGCATTAATAGTTCTGCAACTCAGTTGAGAGGTCAGATTGTTGTAGATGGTAAAGTGGTGAAAAAACTGAACAATAAGAGTTCTGAGATTAATCTCTCACCTTATCTATCAATGGGACAACATAATGTGGAAATTTCTGCGCGTTATTCTCCACCAACCTCTGGGGTGAATATACAAATAAACGGTCCCGGCACAAATGTCACTCAACAAAATAGTGGTGATGGTGCTTTGAATTACAAAATTGATGTTAACGTGCAATAACGCGAATCAAGTTTTGTTTAAAGAACTGAGATGATAACATTTCTAGCCCAGCCAAATTGAAAGGTTAACTTACAATTATGGCATGGGGCATGAGAGATAGGTTCTTATAGTGTCAATATAATAGACTTCTTGCATCTTTTTTGTCTCACGCAGAGGCAGAAGCGCAGAGAAAGAACTTAATATTGGAAATGAGTGCAAGGAGTCTAATCATTTATGTCGTCATTTATCAATCAAATCGAATAGAAGACCATAATTTCAACATGGTGTGTCTGCATATAAAGTAGAATTAATTGCACCCTAAAAGACTGTTTTCAGCGCTTATAAAAACCGTATTTAAATTAATAAATCAAGCTTGTAGTTAACTACTTCTAGTTGCTTGTAACTGATTTTCTAGATTTGCCCGCAACCGCAAGTCTGCAACTGACCAAATCCAAAACTTGTTAGAAACTTCGGCAAAATCATCATGTTTATGGGTAACGATCGCATCTAGTTCTTGATAACTAGCACAAACTAATTCTACAGCAGATTCAAAATCTCGAAGTGGCGAGGAGCGTGCTTGTTGTAAAATTGTCTGATCGACAGAGCAAATCTGAATTTTGTCTTGTAACCAATCAACTACTATTTCTGCTATTTTACTACTCCGAAAACGACTTGCATAATCGTAAATTTTCTGCCAACCAACATCTGTTACATACATTTGTATTGACGGGTGTACTCTATCCAATAGTTCCCTGACATTTCCGACAAATTCAGTGCGATTAATCAAAGCTTCTAAAATTAAATCAGCATCAACTAAAATCCTGATCACTTTAACCCCCCAGAAGATCTGAAAATTGTGTGTGTGAGAAATAAACTGATACCATTCTCTTGGTATTATTTACATTTAAAGTATGTCAGCATTCTTTTTGGTAATTTACTACTGGCTGCGGAATACTGGCGATAAGCAAGGAAAAAGAAGCAATAATTAAACCGCATTAGCTGAAAAGCAATATCTGAATTTTATACTGAGATAGTTATATACAAGTTTTTATCAGAATATTTCTGGTTTTATTTGATTTAATCCTATTGGCAAAAAAGAGATGCTTGGTAAATAAAAACAGGTTTTCAGATTAGCAATGATGGCAAAAGTTATAGTTTGAGCATGGTAAATTGAAATGACGACTTATAATTTTTGTAGTTCCTAGCTAAGAAATCTATACCCAAAGATATAGAAGGTCAATAAAATTGTAATTTTATCCTTTTAATTTTCTTACATTCACATAGATAAACAAAGTGAAGATAGGCATAATTTTTCAGGCAAATAGTTGTGATAATATCACTCAGCCGAAAAAATAAGCATAAGCATCATAGTAAAATGAATTATTAAGTTTGGGAAAATCACTTTTGACACAGGATCACGATAGTTTTAAATATTAGTTCCGCTTTGAATAGGCAAAGTAAGTTTATTTGTTGGACTTAAGTAGCAGATAATATAGTTGTCCATTACTGACTGTTACACCAGCGCGATCGCCTGCCACTTTCCCAGTACCTAAAAAATAATCCACCCTTCCCGCACCTTTAATCGCACCTCCGGTATCTTGATCGAGAACATAACGACTCACAATTCGATGCTCCATTTCGCCACTAGCCTTGACAAAGGGAAAAGGAGCGCGAATCAACGCTAAAGCACCAGGAGGCATAAGAGATTTATCTGTAGCAATTGAACGCTCAGGAGAAAGTGCCACTTGGATAGAACCTTGTGCTGCTGCACCATAGTTTTCTTGAAAAAAAACAAAGCTGGGATCGCGGGGAATATAGATATTTAACGCTTGTGGATGCTTGTGAAAATAATCGAGGATAATTGGCATTGTCATCCCTTCTAGGGGTAATATTCCATCATTCGCCAGTTCTCGTCCGATGCTTTTGTAGTTGTAAGCGGTATTACCGGCATAGCCTACGGTGGTTTGCTCCCCATCGGTAAGCTTAAGTTTGGCAGAACCTTGAATTTGAATCATATATGGTTCCAGGCGATCGCGAAACCAAAACAACTCTAAACCCCGTAACTTACCAATTGATGCTTGCAAAGCATCGGCTCCTTCAAGTTCCTTGCGTGTTGGATGGGGTTTAGACCAAGATTTGATATCAGGTGGCAATTTATAAATCGGATAGCGATACTCTGCGGTGGGAATGCGACTAGCAGCATAAAGTGGCTCATAATAAGCGGTGAACAAAACGGAACCTTTGTTGTCTTTACCGATTGACTGATAAAGAACAAACTCCCGTTCAATAGCTGCATGAAGTTCTGTAGCGGATTTAGATTCAAGTAGTAGTTGGCGGAATCTTTGCAGACTTTTGCTCACGCGATCGCGTGTAATTCCTGGCACTTCATAGTTTTTGTAAGCAGCATCAGCGTTAGTAGTTTGCAAATATCCCAAACTGCGATCAATTGCCTGCAATAGTATATTTTTATCTGGTAATTGAGCGTTTTCACCTGTAAATAAAACTTCATCCAAACAAGAGATATCACCCTGACAACAAGCAACCGGCGACCTTTGGACAAGTACTGGCGATCGCGCTTTTTGCTTTTGAGTGGATGCTTGATTTTTGCTTTTCAACAACAGGGGTAGATCCCACTTTTTCACTTGACATTCCGGTGGACTGAGTTCCCGTTGCCCAAAACTTTGCATACGTACTAAAAGTATCAGCAGAACCACGGGTATACTGAGAGTGATGATTGGAAGAGTCTTTTTCATCTAAAAAATGGATATGTCAAATAAGAAGGAAAATCAAAAAATATTAAGCTGTTAATTTTTCCTTTTCAATTCTGCGATCGCGTTACTTAGGGAGATCCATAAAAATAAATCTCTAGCCATCTATTCGTATTGATTCTCCCGTTGGGCTGGAGATTTATTTACGCTTATGTGCATTATAAAACTACGGTTTTTCATTTGACAGTCTTGACTTAACCCCATAACTCACTTTTTAGATGAAAAAGCGTTGATTTTTGCTTTCTGCCGAAAATCACGGAACGCAACCAAGCGAAAAAATTTCTCTGCGAGATTGGCGATCGCGCTTATTTCAGCTTTGGTGTATTTATTTATATGATGAGCGAGTCAAATTTATGCAGGCTCTCGAAAAATCGTTACATTTTTTAACTTAGACTATGCAAATAAATAGTGAAAGAAATGTGAATTTAGTATAAACTTTATCTAAAAGCGGTTAATTATGCTTAGTTGCAAAAAACCCTGCATATGTCCGTGTTCAGACAGGTGCAGGGGCTGCGTCTTCATAGCGTAAGTTAAACTAAAGTACTTTGAAACTCACCGGAGCGCATCACTTGCATTACCCGCCTTACATTTCAATAATGACGGCTAACAGCGCGCAGAGATATCATGGGGATATATATTCCCGCTCAAACTCAAGCAACTTACATTTCAATAATCGCGGTTAACAGCGCGCAGTGATCTCAAGATTACTGAAGAGGGTTAGCAAGATGTCGTCGTTGTGGAACTGTAAGTACGGTTAACCGAACTGCCAGATCTATTGCTGTGACTACTTTGCTGCGTTACTTTTCTTCCTTTACAAATATTTGGCGTTGATTGAGAATTTTTCCAAACGCTATAACGCCGATTAGAATTTGGTAGAATACGTCCCCTTGACGTGGGTAGACGACCAGGAACGATGATTGTTTGTCTGGGACTTGAGTTAATTATTGTACTGCCGTCTTCATTTACTCTTACTCTCATGCTGCCAGTTTGAACGTCGATGTCACCTGCGGTGGCAATACCTGCTGGTAATACCATCAGCGCAGAGACTGCTAATAATGAAAGTGTTTGTCTGATAATCATGGCTTTACGACTCTATTAGTTTATTAGTAGAAAAGACTGATTTTTTTCTGCTTTGTTCGCAAGCAAATCGGTAATATCTTCACTAATGTAGTATACACTACTGCGTGTCTGAGTTTTTTGCCGGAAGTTTATTCATTCATATTGCGGTAGGTGGCGACTGCTGAAGGCGATATGCGGTTTAGGTATCGGAAGATCCAGTACTTAAAGATGGTATCTAAAATTACTGGAAAGGTGGCAATAAACAAGAAAATGAAACTGTGATTTCCTGGTAGTCCCCAATGACGCGATACACCCTCTAAAAGCACTTCCCATCCATGAGGTGAGTGAAATCCAACAAAAATATCAGTAAACAAAATGATAATAAATGCTTTAGCACTATCACTCAGACCATATACTATATTATCGAAGAAATCTTTAATTACGGCAATGGAGGGTTTACTCACCAGCAAAAGCCAGATGACAGCAACAACCGAGCAAAGGTCAGCAAAGACATTTTTAATTGCATTTGAGCTTTCGGCACGAAATTCTTCAGCAATCTGCCCCGCTTTTTCTTTTACCTCGTTTTCCATCTCCTCAGGAGATAGTGGCGTTAATCTGCCGATCAAAATGTCAAACTTTGTTCTTTCTTCAAATTTTTCTAGTGCTTGGAGTGCTTCTTCTTCCATTTCATAGTTGATAAAGATTCCGGTTTGCTCGGAGCTTCTAAAATTATCAACGATTGGTCCAACAACTAATGTTTTTGATAGTTGATGAGTCAGAATTGGCACTATTATTAATAATAAAAGAAATCTGACAGATATAATTGTTCTTCTTTGAGCCTGACGAAAGTTTTGAACAACATCTTCTTCTGAGCGAGGATCTAACTCAACTTGTAAACGAGTGACAGTACTTAAAATCGAACGAGGCAATATTCCTGTAGTATTTGCCTTACCTCGTGGTTTTTTATCCCAAGCTTTACTTGATAATTTTTGCGGTAATGGTGCGGGTTGAATTTGTGGTGCGATCGCTGAGTCTAGTGGGACAATGTTTGGTTTGGGTTCGGTAACTAAATCTGAAGAAGTTCTTTCGTAATCAAAGGTGGTATATTTTGCTATAATTTGATCGATAAATCTAAGCTTTTCTAAAATTGTTGCCGGATTAGTATATTCTATCCCTGCTTTATGGGCAGCTTTTTGATTAGATTCGTTGATAAAAAAACGGCTGCTTTTAAACTCTGTCAGCCGCATTCGAGCAATTTTTAATTGTTTTTTTAGATCTGACTCAAAATAATCCATCATGCTGCTGGTGTACTTGGATGAGTCAAAGTCTATTTTATTACCATTAAAATGTTCGTCTTCTATAGCTTTAATCTGTAATGCCGCTTTATAAGCTTGATATAGAGAACGTTCTGCGGTCAGCAAGTACCATCGGTAAGCACTGAGCAGAAAAGCGTATATTTTTTGAGTAAAAAAGGGAATTTTCATCGTCGGCAATCATCCAGAAGTTTTTGGTGATTATTAACTTTAAGTTAACGCATAAGCTATAATAAAAGATTAACTTCGGAGATAGTTTGTGTTTTCTGATTCACTTTGGATTGTAGGCGCTAGCCGCAGTGGTAAGACTGCTCGCTTGGTGAAGCAGTTCTCTAGTTGGGTACAAACGGAAAATCCAAACCACGAATTATTTTATAGTATAAAATCTGGACAAAAAAAAGATTATCGCCAACAAAAACACCCGTATCTTCAGCAAACAGAACCATCAGTTTTAGTGTTGGCTGCCAATGACGATAATCGGCGTGAGTTAGCAGATAAAATTATTACATCAACACAGGGAAAATATCCAGTTCGTGCTAAGACGATCTTAGGTTTTTTTCAGGATGAGATTATTTTATTTTGGCCCCTATTAATTCAATCTTTAGGCTTAAAAGCTCAATTCCCGGTTAGATTACGTCCAGAGACTGAGCAAGAATTAGCAACTAAGCTTTGGCGATCGCGCTTGGATGAAGACTTTCTCCAAGCTTTGGGAGGTTCGGAGTATCGCGGGGTGCGTCGCATCCTAGACTTATTGCAATTAGCGGCTTATAGTGGGGTAGCGTGCGAAGATATTAGTCAAATTTTGACAAAAGCTTTAGTACCGCAAGAAAATACCGTAAATTTAGACCCGCAATTGTTAGGGAGTTTGCTTTTAGATTGGCGTAACTGGTGTTTAGAGAGGGGATTGTTGACTTATGGAATTATCACCGAACTTTGGTGTCAACATTTGTTAAGCGATCGCCTTTATCAACAGCGCTTAGTAAAACGTTATCAGGCAGTGTTAGCCGATGATGTCGATGAATATCCAGGTGTAGCGCGTCGCTTGTTTGACTTTTTGTTAGATGAAGGTGCTGTAGGAGCTTTTACTTACAATCCTGATGGTGCAGTGCGTTGGGGATTGGGAGCAGATCCAAAATATTTAGAAGAGCTAGCAAGGCGTTGTCGAGTAGAAATTTTAAATGAGCCAGCACAAAACAGCCTTGCAGATACGCTGGCTGTGCCGATGGTGGAATTAGTCACACAATCGATGATGCTTTCGAGTTTACCAGAGGTAGTGCGATCGATTCAAACGACATCCCGCGCCCAACTATTGCGGCAAACAGCAGAGGAAATTGTCAAAGCAATTAAATCTGGGGAAGTCGAACCTGATCAAGTTGCAGTGATTGCACCTGGTTTAGATGCGATCGCACGTTATACCCTAGTAGAAATTCTCAGCAAGCAAGGAATATTTTTAGAATCGCTCAACGACCAACGCCCCTTGATTGCTTCACCCGTCATCCGTGCCTTACTTACACTCATGGCACTAGTTTATCCTGATTTGGGGCGCTTAGTAGACCGCGATGCCGTGGCGGAGATGCTGGTTGTTTTGAGTAAGGGATATAGCCAGAGGGGGGAAGGGGGAGAAGAAGGGAAAGATGAATTATCATTTCCTTCCTTGTCTGCTAGTCACTACATTGACCCAGTAAGAGCGGGATTAATAGCAGATTACTGTTTTGTGCCGCATCTTGATCGCCCTAATTTGCTTGCTGTTACAGCCTTTGATCGCTGGGACAGAATCGGCTACGCAGCCACAAAAGCGTATACTGAGATATTAGAGTGGATAGAGCAACAGCGATCGCAACAAGAATTACGACTTATCCCCAGTCCTATTTCCTTATTAGACAGAGCAATTCAACGCTTTTTGTGGAATGGTAGCAACCTTCCCTACGATCAATTAGCCGCACTGCGGGAATTACTGGAAACTGCCCAACACTACTGGCAAATTGATACCAGACTCCGACAAAGCCCATTATCGGGAGACACGGGGATGGGGGGACAAGGGGACAATTCTTTCTCCCCATCCCCCCCTCTCCCGCTCCCCCCCTCTCCCCATCCCCCCCTCTCCCCATCCCCCACCGTCGGCGAATTCATACAACTGCTGCGACGTGGAACCATCACCGCGAACCCTTACCCAATGCGTCCTGTAGGACCAGCAAGCAAAGCTGTGACTTTAGCTACTATATTTCAATACCGTTCAAGTAGGCGATCGCACCGCTGGCATTTTTGGCTAGATGCAGGTTCACCCTTATGGTCAAAAGGTGGTGCAGCAACCTTGTTTGGTGCCCCTTTGTTTCTGCAACAGAGATTAGGCGAACCTTGGACAGCAGAAGATGAGAAATTGTCAGAAGAACAGCGATTACAACGAATTCTAGTAGATTTACTGTCTCGTGTATCCGAGAAAGTATATTTGTGTCACAGCGAATTAGCCGTGAACGGACAAGAACAACTCGGTCCGTTATTGCCTTTGGTGAATGCGTGCGTATCAGTTATTACTGAACCTGCTGTCAAAAAATGAAAATATTTTTCCCCTTCCCCTTCGTTTGCTACGACACCCGCACTATGCTAAAACCACAGTTCACCTAGTCGCCAGCATTTAGAATTGTATTTTAGTGGTGTTTTACGCAGTTTCGGGTGATTATTCCTGGGGTGCAGTGTTTGGTTTAAGTAAAATTTATTACTCAACTTTTATTGGCAGGCAGGAGCGGGAGTGGATTGAAAGGGAGAGTTGAGGAGCAATACATTCGTGGTGTCCTTTCTTCAGCTATAAGTTAGTATATGCTTGGTAATCTACAACTCAAAATCTGTTTTACAAACAAACATGTCTATTTCTGAAATTACTCAAAAACTCTTAGCAGCAAAAGAAGAGAAAAGGCTGACTTTTGCAGAATTAGCACTGCGAATGCAACGTAACGAAGTATGGATTGCCTCTGTAATTTACCGTCAAGCGAGTGCTTCACCTGAAGAAGCACTCGTATTGGTTGAGGCATTAGGACTTGATGCAGACTATGCGTCATATTTAACTAAATATCCGATAAAAGGTAGTGATTCTATTGTTCCAACTGACCCTTTTGTTTATCGGTTCTATGAAATTATGCAAGTGTATGGACTTCCACTCAAAAATGTAGTTCAAGAAAAGTTTGGTGATGGGATTATGAGTGCTATCGATTTTACTTTGGATGTAGACAAGGAAGAAGATCCAAAAGGCGACCGCGTGAAAATTATTATGTCAGGTAAGTTTCTCCCTTACAAGAAATGGTAATTATCACTACATAAAAAGCGATACTACCGAGAAACTGCGCTGAAACTATGTCTAAGATGCAAAATTTGAGCATAGACATAAATTTGCTCACAGAAAAATTTCCTCGCTTTCAGCAAGCGAAAGATTTTGTTAATCAAAGCGTTGATTCTCTAACTCAATCAGCGCATCGAGTCGGAGAATCTTGGAAACAAACAGCAACAACGGCAACTGATAAGGCAATTGATTCTGTCACCACGACTGTTGGACAAGCTAAAAGTTCATTAGAACAGTCTTGGCAAACTGCTGACCAAATCAAGAATACAACATCGACAGCAGTTGAAGTAGCGATCGCCTCTTCCATGAATGATTGGATGACTCAACATCCAGGCATTTTCCGGTTAGTGCAAATTTTTGGTTGGGCAACTAATCACCCAATTATCAGTTTAGTAATTCTGCTTTTTACGATTGCGATCGCCTCAAGTATTATCAAAGCTATTGTACGCTTGATTGAAACTGCTAGTTGGTCGATTCTCCAAGTTCCTTTTAAATTTCTTTTTGCCTTAATTAAAGTTAGCTTTTTCTCATTTACTAAAGTTGGTAATATCGCTCTTAAAAAATTCACATCACATCAACCAGTTAAAAAACTGCCAGCTTTGCCACCTGCAACTTCTCCAGAGATTTACAAAGATAAACAGCAAAGACTTGCAGAAATTAGTATGCGGTTAGAAACAATTCAAAAAGAGCAAAAGCAACTTTTGCAAGAAGCAACAGAACTTTTGGCTACAGACACAATTGAAATGAAAAAACAGAGTTTGTAAGGTGTGCTTTTATCCTTCTGTTTCAAATACAACACCTTCTAAAATTAAGTCTCTCGCCGTTGTTCTCTAAAAATAAAATTCTTTGTTCTTCAGGAAGGGGAGGGACTGGAATTTTGAAATTTAAAAGCTTTGGTGTTTCTAACTTCCTTATATCATATGTTGGCGATATCACGAGCAAGCCACAACTCCCTATCAGTGGCATTAAATCGCTCTATCGGTCACACAGCTATGGAGTCGAAAGCGTGTGTTGCGTCCAATGTAGCCGTTGTTTTGCAAATCGATACCAATGGTCAACCGCAAATCGTCGCAAGTAAAGTTTCCAGATTTCGGATAACGCTGGCATTTCTTCGCCAACGAATGCCAACCACATTGGTTTTGAGATTCGTGACGAACCATCGGAATGAACTGAAGTTGGGGAATCTTGCATCTGGGTATAAAATTGCTCAGAAAGCTCTCAATCGGTTCAGTTTAGCTGTTTGGGGAATTCGCCAACGGTATCCGTATCCCGGCTCAAACTAGAGTATTAGCTGAAACCGCTACTTTTGTCTTCGATTTCAAAAGTTTGTGGTTGATTGACTTTTTTGGTTGATTACTTTGTCCTGGTGTCACATACTCGATTGCGAGATTGATGGTATTTTATTTTTGCACAAACTCCTTTATCCCAATCGCGATACAAGCTATGACACTCAATTTATATTTACTGCGACATGGAGAAACTACTTTTAGTCAAAGTGGTAATTTCTGCGGTGAAACTGATGCGGAGTTGACTTCCCAAGGGATGCAGATGGCATCCGGTTTTGCCGATGTTTATCAAAATTTGAAGTGGGAGGCTGTTTATGTTAGCCCGATGAAGCGCACAATTGCAACTGCCAAGCCATTTTGTGATGCTATCGGTATGGATATGCAGTTGCGTGACGGACTTAGAGAAGGTAGTTACGGCGAATGGGAAAGGAAGAGTAAATCGTTTGCCCAAGAGAATTACGCAGAAAACTATGTAAAATGGTTGACAGAACCCGCTTGGAATGCACCACTAGGTGGAGAAACTGCGGTAGATATTGCTAACCGTTCTATGCCTGTAATTGCTGAAATTCAAGAAAAACATCCCCAAGGTAATGTTTTAGTAGTTTCCCATAAAGCCACGATTCGGATTATGCTTTGCAGTTTACTGGGAATTGATTTGGGACGCTATCGCTATCGGGTGAATATTTTGGTCGCGTCGGTAAGTATGGTTAAATTTGACGTTAATGGTCCTTTGTTAGAAATATTAGGCGATCGCCATCATATACCCGATCATATTCGCTCTCGTCCGGGAACATAATAGTCCCTTAAACAAAAACCGAAGAGCAACACAAAAGGATTTGATTCACCGGACTTAGACAAGAAATCTAAGGGCAAGAAAAAGTAATTAATCTGAAGTTACCCGATCTTAGCTTCTGGTTGAGCCAAGATAGCTGGAATTTCGTCCCCTGACAATCCCAGCATCACTCCCTCAAGGTTAACGCAGTCGTGCGGAAGCTGTGGGTACTAACGCCTTCAATGCCCAAGAGATCGCATTCTTTCAGGACTTGTATAAAAAATTGTACAGACGGACGTATATATACAAACTCATTCAGGCAAGTAAGAACCACGGCGATCGCCTGTTCCAGACCCTCATTATTCCCTACTTAAGAACTTTATTGTTTGTGTCAATATTTAAATCTGATACCACGCTGTTAACGCTACCGCCAAGGCATCTGAAGCATCATCCGGTTTAGGAATATAATCTAAATCTAACTCCCGCGCTACCGCGTCTTGTACTTCCGACTTCTCGGCATTGCCATACCCCGTTAACGCTAGTTTAATTTGGGCTGGCGTAAACTCTACATAAGGTAAGCGACGCTGCCCTAGCACCAATATCATCACACCCCGCGCCTGTGCGACTAAGATAGTACTTGACATACGATAGAAGAACAATTTCTCGATCGCTACCAAATCGGGTTTGAATTCTTCCATCAGGGTGTGCAAATCGTCAAACAAGGTGGACAGCCGCTGTCCCATTTCCGCATCTGCCGAGGTCCTGATCACACCAAAATCCAGCATATCTACTGTTGTGCTTTGTACCTTGGCTTGACTTTGTTTGCAGGTTATGGCTCCAAATCCTAAAATTGCCAGTCCTGGATCTAATCCTAAAATTCGCTTTTCCATGCTTATCCGCGTTTTACCAAACCAGGGTATTGTTTTACTGGGATGCTGGGAACTTTAACTACTAGCTCTTTATGTAATGGAATCAAAAAATTTAATAATTCCACATTTGACGTTAAAGCCAGGTAGTGTACATTTTCTCTTATTCACTGTTCTAAACACATTGCTTATTTTCAGGTATGTCAATTGGTTTTCTCAGACAAGCCCTAAACACCTTGCAAGCGCAGTCGCGTGGTCGCACTTCCCATAGGGTTAATCAGTGGTTCAAATGGTTATCCCCCGGTATATCGGTGAAACGCTGGTTGCTGATCTCGGTTGCAGGTGTAGTGCTAGCAAGTCTGGGATTGGCTATTTGGATTAAGCTGACACCAATTTTTTGGGTGCTTGAGTTTCTTCGGGGTATTTTGGGAGTAATCACCAACATCTTACCCAACTATATTAGTGGACCTTTGGTTATATTGTTTGGCTTGCTGTTGCTTCTCTGGGGGCAAACCCGCACTGTAGGCTCAATTACTAAGGTTCTCAGACCACAAGGACAAAGTGAAGAAGAATTAATTGATGTGCTATTGGCGCATCGTCGATTGTACCGGGGACCAAAAATTGTCGTGATTGGCGGTGGTACAGGACTTTCCACATTGCTCAGAGGATTGAAAACTTACAGCGCCAATATTACCGCCATTGTCACTGTCGCCGATGATGGCGGTTCTTCTGGACGCTTGCGCCAAGAATTTGGCGTGTTACCACCAGGAGATATTCGTAATTGTTTAGCAGCACTAGCAGATGAAGAGAAGCTGTTAACAGAACTGTTTCAATACCGCTTCAAAGCCGGGGATGGCTTGACGGGTCACAGTTTTGGTAACTTGTTCTTAACGGCGATGAGTGATATAACCGGAGATTTAGAACAAGCCGTTGCTGCTAGTTCCAAAGTGCTAGCGGTACGAGGACAAGTATTACCCGCAACTTTAAGCGATGTTCGCCTTTGGGCTGAGTTAGCCGATGGACGCCGAATTGAGGGCGAGTCAAGCATTTCCGAAGCTGGGGGTAGTATTGTGAAAATTGGCTGCATTCCTGCCAATCCGCCAGCTTTGCCAGCAGCTATCAAGGCAATTAATGAAGCAGATTATATCATAATTGGTCCGGGTAGCCTATATACTAGTCTGATTCCTAATTTGTTGGTTCCACAAATTGCCGACGCGATCGCCGCATCCGTTGCCCCGCGGATATATGTCTGCAATATCATGACTCAACCAGGTGAAACTCAAGGATACACTGTCTCTGACCACATTAGAGCAATTGATGCGGCTTGTGGACGACAGTTATTTGATGCTGTGTTAGTACACAAAAAATCCCCTAGCGCTCATTCACTAATCCGCTACGCCCAACAAAACTCTCATCCCGTCTTCCTCGATCGCGAAGCTGTATCCAATCTAGGGCGAAGAATTGTCTTAGCAAATATTTTGTTTGAAGATGATATCGGCTGCGTCCGTCATAATCCCCAAAGACTAGCGCGAGTTTTGTTGCGGTGGTACAGTGGCGCTCATCAGGGCATGGGGAGGTAGGAGTGGGGGAGCAGGGGGAGCAGGGGAAGCAGGGGAAGCAGGGGAAGCAGGGGGACAAACTCCTAACTCCTGACTCCCGTACAGACGCGAGGAACCGAAGCGTCTCTACAACTCCTAACTCCTGACTCCTAACTTCTAACTCCTAACCACTATCCACTAACAAATTATGAAAATTGTTCTTGCAAGTGCAGAAGCTACGCGTGAGCTTGGCTTCACTTTTGGTCAATCGCTGACTGCTGGTAGTGTAATTTTACTAAAAGGTGATTTAGGTGCTGGCAAAACTACGTTAGTGCAAGGTATTGGCACAGGTTTGGGTATCACTGAATCGATTGTTAGTCCCACTTTCACTTTAATTAATGAGTACCATGAAGGGCGTCTCCCCCTATACCACCTCGATTTATATCGCTTAGAATCAGAAGAAGTAGCAACTTTGAATTTAGAAATGTACTGGGAAGGAATTGAAGTTACCCCAGGAATTGTTGCTATCGAATGGGCAGAGCGAATGCCCTACCAGCCAGATAGTTATCTCGAAGTTTGTTTGACCTCTGGGGATGAGGGCATACGTCAAGCGGAAATTACAGCGTTTAATTGCTTGATTAACGAAGCGATCGCACGGCTAGTATGACTCTTTGTAACACGCGGAAGGAATGATGCATGAATTTTTTATTAAACCCACATTCTGCAACACACCAGGTTTTATACAGCGCAATTCAGGCGTCAGTCAAAAGAAGCCAAAAGTAAAAAACGCTTTTTATCTGGTTTGTAGACCAAAACGCTGTACCTCATTAACTTGCAATCCGCTGTAAGTCAAGCCCAAATTAATGCTGTGTAAACTCAGCACGGAAATAGCGGATTCTCGGTCAGTGGATGGAATAATACCAGAGCCGAAACACGCATTCGCTGTTAACATAATTGTCGTCTATCCGTGAGCAGCACTATCTCGCATTGCTGATGCTCAACTAATCAGCACTGCCCGGAAAATTTGTTTTCCAGTTTTTGGATTACGGAATTGGCAATGTCTATAGCAAGCACTTCTGCCAACACGTTCTACCATCAACACTTAAGCATGAAAACCCAGAAATTGCCAATTTCTCGCGACACCACAAAATGTCCGAAAACAGTCGATGTCAAATTGAGGGCTGGTCAAATCTGCCACTACCACGCTCGTTACAGTCATTCTCAAAATTTGTCATTTTAGTTACCAGCTTTTACTTGAATGTTTTTCTACAAGGATAGATATATCAAGCATTTACATTTGATGACTTGATAGCCAAGGTAAATGATGTTATACGCATTTTTAATTGTAAATACGCATATGGTTTATGACTCAATTAAAAAATAAATCTCGGTACAGCAGTATTTTTGCGGCTGAGAGACTACGAATTTTGCCCGATTTCTCGCTCCACCTGCTCTCAACTGCTACTAACTATGCTGCTTGGCGAAAAAGCTTCACATCGGGATAGACTAATTTCCATAACTTAACCAACCTGAGTTCGGGTTAAGCAGATGCAGGCAAAAGCCATTCAAGACGAAGGCTAGGCTTCTGAGGCTGATGAGAATAAGCAATCAGTCCGCACAGAACATTAATGCAAAAATTCACAGGGCTACGAT
>JAESFM010000092.1_pt1 | contig 41879 bp, 38 predicted proteins | sample 9266171 | NCBI WGS metagenome assembly JAESFM01 (sample SAMN14505069, study PRJNA617099) | algae metagenome | isolation source: Hassallia sp. WJT32-NPBG1 and co-occurring heterotrophs from well developed... | place: USA: Mojave Desert, Joshua Tree National Park, California | collected 2006-06-22 | reverse complement strand
TCAGTTTAACTTGGCTAACCGCTTTTTCCTTTCATGTACGTTTCAACTCATCTCATCGTGTAATTTTTTTGTTACGTAATTCTATAGGCTTTATATTCTGATCGCTCGCCTTTAGTCTAAACTCCAGGTGGTTATGAATGGTCAAGCTGTGATTAAGATTAGACGCTTCAGATAAATTACGAAATTTTACCAGTAATTATCAACAGAAAAATTATAGTTATTTGTGGATTTTGCTGAACCAGAATGTAGTTGCAGTAAGACATAGTAACTTTAGAAACCTAACAAGGAAGTAAATTTATGTCTCTGAAAAAACGACGTACATCCCGCGTTCTAGAAAATGCTGAGTTAAGATCCGCTGGACTCAAGGCAATTGATGCCAATCTCGATCTTGGGGATGCTTGCAACTTAAAAAACCTGACACAATTAATGGAGGAGTTACGCGCTAAGATAGATGCTCATAACACTGCTTTAACTGCGGTTGACTCTTCCAAAACAGAGATTGAACTGTTAGAACAAGCTTTGGGCAATCTCTCTGAAAAGATGCTCATTGGGGTTGCTTTTAAATATGGCAAAGATAGCCGACAATATGAGATGGCAGGTGGTGTTCGCAAAAGTGAACGTATCCGCAAAAGCCGAGTAACCCGCTTGAAAACTCTTGCACAGAAAGCATCTAGCGACGCTCAAACAATGTAGATGCGTAGGTTAAGCAAGCACCCACGCGATCGCACTCATTTATCAGTAATTTTCAAACTCTTCCTTAAGGAAGTTACAAACGGCGCACTATTTGCCCTAGTCTTAGACCTGTGATATGAGAATAACAAAAGACGATGTTAAAAACAAGCGGTTATAAATCGCAAATTTGACCTGTGAACTTCAGCAGCAATTCAGTCTTTCCCCAGAAAAGCTTGTTACCAAGTTGGGGGTTTAGATCCGAATTTGTCAATACTTGGCAGAACGGACATGCAGTCGCTTCACAATTGGCATAAAGCAGATTGAACAAATGTTACCGAAGTTGGGTAAACCAGGACAGTGACTGCTGAAGCAATATTTATTAGAAGTGGAGTGTGTTGATGACGAATGAGGAAGTGCAACTGAGATGTTTAGACGAAATTCTCATCACAGAAGAGTTGTCCCGTCGAGTACCCAGAACCACTGACCTCAACGAAGAGAACCATGCACTTCATACTCTGGTAGGGCAAGTGGTTGAGCAGCCCCAAATTATGCTCAAAAAGCTTGTAACAATCGCTACTCAACTGTGTCGGGCAGAAACAGCAGGTGTCAGCTTACTTGAGGTGACTCCGAGCGGGGAAGATATCTGCCGCTGGTTGGCAGTAGCCGGCATGTTAGAAGCGTATGAACAAACTCCCACTCTTTACACCTTTAGTTCCTGCGGCATCTGCCTAGAACGTCAAGCCCACTGCTTTATTCCTATCCTGAACGGTATTTTAGCTATTTGCAACAGTTTAAGCCAACAATCGTTGAGTGCCTGGTGGTTCCTTTATTGATTTCCAATCAACCGATTGGTACAATTTGGATTGTATCTCACGATGAGCATCGGCGGTTTGATGGAGAAGACTTGCGGCTGATAAAAACCCTCGTAAACTTTATAGCAGTCGCTGTTTAGAATAGCAAAAGTTCTCAAGCAGCCGAAGAATCTGCAAACAATGAGCGAGCTGCGCGTGCCGCTTCCCTAGCGGCACGCGCAGCTGAAGAAGCCAATCGTCTCAAAGATGAGTTCCTTGCTGTTCTATCTCACGAACTACGTTCCCCCCTCAACCCGATCTTAGGTTGGGCAAAACTCCTGCCAACCCGCAAGTTTGATGAAGCAAAGACGGCTTATGCCCTAGCAACTATTGAGCGCAACGCCAAGTTGCAGTCTGAGCTGATCGAAGATATGCTGGATATTTCCCGCATTGTTCAAAACAAACTCAACCTAAATATCTGCTCTGTTGACCTGTCCGCTGTGATTAAAGTAGCGATTGATACTGTGCGTCTAGCGGCTGAAGCCAAGTCAATTCAACTTCAGGCGATATTTGAACCGAATGTAGGGCAAGTTTTGGGTGATGCCAGTCGCTTGCAGCAAGTTGTCTGGAATTTGCTGTCTAATGCCGTTAAGTTTACACCGTCTGGGGGTCAGGTCGAAATACGACTGGAGCCCGTGGGTACACAAGCGCAAATCCAAGTGAGTGACACGGGTAAGGGCATCGAGCCAAAGTTTCTGCCTCACGTGTTTGATTACTTCCGCCAAGCTGACAATAGCACAACAAGAACCTTTGGCGGCTTGGGGCTTGGTCTGGCGCTCGTTCGTCAAATCGTTGAACTGCACGGTGGAACAGTCCAAGCAGAAAGTGAGGGAGACGATAAAGGTGCCACCTTTACTGTGTTGTTACCCATCAACAGTGTTGTACCTGAAACAAATAACACTAACAGGTTGCCTAAAAAATCCCCCAATCTTAAAGGGGTAAAAGTACTGCTCGTGGACGATGATGTTGACACCCATGATTTGATAGTCTTTATTCTCAAAGAGTATGGTGCTTCTGTGTATGCCGTTGCCTCAGCAAGTGATGCATTAGATGCCTTTGCACTTCAGAAGCCAGATATTCTCTTAAGTGATATTGGTATGCCAGAAATGGATGGGTATATGCTGATTCGGCAAATTCGATCGCTACCGTCTGAGCAAGAAAGAGAGATTCGAGCGATCGCACTAACAGCGTATGCTGGAGAGATTAACCAGCAACAAATTCTCCAAGCAGGATTCCAAAAACATTTGACAAAGCCAATAGAACCAGCCGAGTTAGCTATGGTAATTGCTACCCTAATTAAATAAGATAAGAAGTTATCCTGATAAATCGAGAGTACCAGTTAAGTTCCGGTTTTAGAATGCTAAAAGATCAGTTCCTTCCTGAAAACAAAGAAGCTCTGCTGGCTCGCATGGCGAACCGCATCCGGCAATCGCTGAACCTCCAAGAAATTTTGGATGCAACTGTGGTTGAGTTGCGTGCATTTTTGCAAACCGACCGGACTAAGGTCTACCGCTTTGATCACGACGGGCATGGACACGTTGTTGCGGAAGCAAGTGCCCCCGACCGTCTGCCTTCTTTGTTGGGATTGCACTATCCATCTGATGACATTCCGCCCCAAGCGCGGGCTTTGTTTGTCAAAGCACGTACTCGCTCCATTGTCAATGTCAGCGAGCAGCGCATTATCCTCAACTCGCTGCCGACCGCCAAAACAACGGCAATCGGGGACTTAACCGTTGAAGAAGTGCAAAAGCAACCGCTCGAAGATATCTTAAGCCGTCCGGTAGACCCCTGCCATGTGGACTATCTGACGCAGATGGGTGTGCAATCTTCTCTGGTGGTGCCAATAATTTATCAACAGGAACTCTGGGGGCTGTTGATCTCTCATCATGCCGAACCCAGAGAAATTACATCTGAAGATTTGCAGGTCGTCCAATTGCTTGCTGACCAGGTTTCATTAGCGATTACCCAGGCGAGTCTGCTGAGTCAGGTGCAGGAGCGGCAGCAACGAGAAGCGATCGTTAATCAGATTGCCGCTCTGCTGCACGCGCCTCTTTCCCCTGAGCAGATTTTGCATAACGTTCTGGAGCAAGCAGTGAAAGCTTCTGGCAGTTCCGGCGGAAGGCTGTACCTCACTTCCTCGGATGAGGCTTTACCAGCCCATCTTTATACTTATGGAAATCAGCCGACCCCATCCGAGCTTGATCAACCAAACTTACTAGAAAATCATCCCCTCTGGCAAGAGGTAAGCGTAACTCCTGCTCCCATCGACACTGCCTTAACCCAAGAAGATAAACCTGCCCTGCGAGTGGTAATTAATCTTCAGCAAGAACCGCGTCTGCACCAATTGATTGAATCTTTCCAGACCACACCGATTCGGGGGTTGATTGTTCAACCGTTGTTTTATGGTAAAGAATTCCTGGGGTATCTAACGTTCTTTCGTGACCAAATCGACACACAAAGTCTTTGGGCTGGCTATGAGGAGGGCAATGATCGTCAACAGCGACCCCGCCAGTCAATGGTGCAATGGCAGGCGCTTAAACAAGACCAGGCTCACCCTTGGAGCGTCGAAGAGATGGAACTCATCCAGTCTTTGAACATTCACCTATCACTTGCCGTACTGCAAAACCGCCTCTATCAGCGCGAACGTCAGCAACGCTTGGTAGTTGAAATGCATAACGAAGCTCTCTCTCATGCCCGAGCTGCCGCCGAAGAGGTGAGTCGCCTCAAGAGCAACTTCTTGGCTTCTACCAGCCACGAACTGCGAACCCCTCTCGCCTCGACCTTGAACTACTTAAAGTTGCTCAAAGAGCGCCTTTATGAAGACGAAGACGAGTTGCGCGAATATATCGACGGCGCTTACCAATCGACGCAAAATCTAGTTACTATCATTAACGATGTGCTTGACATTGCCAAAATTGAAGACGGGCGCATAGCCTTAGATTTGGAGACAGTTTATCTGCAACAGCTTTTACAAGAGCAATGTTTCCTCTCAGGTGCTGAAAGCCGCTACAAGTCAATTCCTTTGACACTCGACTGTGAAATTGAGACTGTTTACGCCGACAAGATCAAAGTCCGTCAGGTGATGACGAACCTGCTGGATAACGCCTTCAAATTCACAGATGAGGGTCAGATTCATGTCCGGGGTGTCGTTGATAGTACTGGGACAATGGCTAAAATCTCAGTACGCGACACAGGCATGGGCATTGAGATGGAAAGCTCAGAGCAGCTGTTTGCCCCATTTGTGCAAGCTGATGGTTCTGCCCAGCGTTCCCACGGGGGGACTGGCTTAGGGCTGACTATCTGCAAGCGATTGGTGGAACTGATGGGTGGTAAGATCTGGCTTGAAAGTCTTGGACTAGGACAGGGAAGCACGGTAACCTTTACTCTGCCCCTAAACGAACCGAGTCAGATAGCAGGTCAGGGTTCTCTAATTGAGCCCCAAGCCCCTAGCTAAAAGCTAGGGGCTTGGGGCTTGGAAAATACTTTACCTGACATAAAAAAGATGAGTATTTTTACGGTTTTTAATATTTCGATGGCGATTAAAATCACCTGTGCCTTACCCTCATACATGAATGTAGGCGCTTCTACAGCACGGAGGTTTAAGTAATAATCTTGAACATCCTATTGGTTGAAGATAACCAACTCCTGGCTAAAGGAACCGCTAAATTAATCGAACGCTTGGGAGGTCATCAGGTGTCTATTACTGCGGAACCAAAAGAGATCTTCCACTACTGCGAAGCGGGGAAAGTAGAACTGGTGATTATGGATATCAATTTGCCGGGAGCTAGGTGGCAAGGAGAAAAAGTCGATGGCTCCATCCTGTCGCGCCATCTGAAGGCACAGTGGAAAGAAATACCGATTATCTTGGTGACGGCTTATACCATGCCTGCCGATCAACATATGTTGTTGTCCCAATCTGGGGCTGACAGTTGCTATACCAAACCCATCACTGACTACGATGCCTTCTTGGACATGATTAGTATTCTCGGTCAAAGGAGCAATTGAATCCCCATGTACAAGCTGGCGATTTTAGATGATGACGAACACTGGTGTCGGATACTGCAACGCTTTCTGAAGCAAGAATATGCTGTGGCAACCTACAAGTCGGTGTCTAGATTCTTATGGGAGTTAGAAGAATTAAAGCAGTACGATATCTTTCTGGTGGACTTTGTGCTACCTACGGCTGGGTATGAGATAAGTACAGATGGCATCGAAATCATTAACACTCTTAAGCAACGCTTGCCTCATTCTCCTGTGGTTATCCTCGTAACCGCTTACATGAGCAAAAATGAGTTAGAGGTGCATGGGAAACAAATGTGTCCAGAAGCGGACGGATTTTTTGCCAAGGATGCTGGACTAGAAATGTTGGCTCACCAAATGAGCCAACTGCTTACACCAAGTAGAACTGAGGGCAGGTAGGGAGAATTTAGCGTTAGTAGGCGTAAAACGAGCAATCATATAGAAACTAGAGTTTAGGTTAAAGCACGCGATCGCTACGCAGTCGCTGGGCATAATATTGATTATCCTTATGCTAAACAAATTCCAACAAATCAAAGCAGCTCTAGCTTACAAAAACTCGGAAAACTTCGGGGATTTTGCCATTCTCAAAGCTGATTTATTGGGTGCAAAAGCCGATTCAGCATTATCATCTAAATTGCAACAAGTAGTAGGATATCACCCAACAATTGATTTAGAAAAATTAAGTCAATATCCTCCAGGCACTTTTGGGCGAGAATATGCTAATCACATGCAAAAAAATCACCTGAAGCCATTTAACATCAGTCCGGAATTAGAGGAAATTGCCAAACGCAACGTATTTGCCTTGCGATACGCTTTAACTCACGATATTTTTCATCTATTACTCGGCTTTGATACCAGTTACGCTGGAGAAATTGGCGTTCTTGCCTTCGCTGCCGCACAAAATTACAGCAAATCGCTTAAAATCGGCTTGTGGATGGCGAAATTTCTCTATCCAATCATTGCTTTCCCACAAAGACAAGCGATTTTTGCCAACATGCACAAAGGGTTAGAATTGGGCAAAAAAGCTAACTTTTTATTAGGATATCGCTTTGAGGAGCATTGGCAAGAACCGCTTCAAGATGTCAGAAAAAACTTGGGATTACCGCAAATTTAACAAGACTTGTCGCTGGTTATGCAAATTATTTTAAAATAGTCTGAGCGGTAGCGATCGCCTCTTCCACTTCATCCACAAGATAAACATTGTTCGGCGAGATTTTTTCAAAGAAAACTTTACTTTCTACATCATCAGTTAACAAAATTACTTGCTTATTTCCCTTCAAAGCCAAAGCAATTTCTGACGCTGTTCCTGCACCCATACCGCAGGCAATTACCAAATCACTCGAAAGTACATTAATATTATTACGAGCATTCCCCATATCAGTAAAAATGGCAATATCAACTGCTTCAGAAATGCCTCTTTTACTATCATCGGGAAGAATTCCTACAACTAAACCATTGGTAGATTTTGCACCCTTACTCGCTGCATCCATCACGCCGACATTTCTACCACCAGTGAGCAAAATCCATTGTTGTTGGGCTATCAGTTTACCAAGTTCATAGGCATTTTGCAAATCCTTTGCTGTCGCCTTGTCACCGGGTCCCATCACACCAATAATGATTTTTCTCATAGTAGGAAATTAAAGCGATCGCATCAACCTAACAACCATCCACTAACCACTAACAATGAACCTACCACGCTTCAGCCCAATAAACAATTTCTGAGGCTGAAATATCAATCGCTACCCCATAGCTGTCTCCATGATTCCATTTGAAGCCTGGGGTTCCTCTGTTTTCTGCATTCAATACCAATATTTCATAAGTGTTAGGAAAAGATTCTTGGGCATCACTGGTATAAAAGAAAGTTGTCGGCACGCCATTCGGTAAGTTTGCGTGGTCGTTTGTATTACCTCCTCTATATTTGTGTTTCGCAATTTCTCTGTACTTTAAAAGTACTTTTTTTATCTTTTCTGGGCGCTGTTTCATCCTCAGTTGAAGATAACTGCCTTGTTGCAAGCCAGCAGAATAAGCAAGCCGCACATTTGTAGCATCCTCCGCAATTTCATGGGGAAAGTGTTTTATTTGTTTCTTATTAGACCAAATTTGATTACGAATTTCTCCATATCGTGTAGTATTAGTTATTGTCTCGGCTTCACCTGTATTGTTAGAAGCTTTCCTCAGAAAAAAACTGCCCCCGACAATAGCAAGGCTGCCTAGGGACAATAAAAATATCATGGCGATTTGAACTAAATGCGTAGACGTGTTGCGTCTTTCCGTCAGAAAAAGCTTCATCTAATTGGGTGTATTTCAATTTTGCGGTTATACAAACTCTTATCTGAATTGGCAGAATTTTGAATCTAGCGTAAGACGTATTTTTGGATGAGAGTTTAATCAGATTTAATTACTATGCCAATTTTTTACAGCCGATGCGGACTGAGTAAAATCACAACTGTTCCTGTTAAACAAATTATTACGCCAAGTAAATCATAGTTATCTGGTTTTACACCTTCAATTAACCACAACCAAACCAGAGATGAGAGAATGTAAATACCACCATAGGCTGCATATACTCTGCCAGCGTTTGAGGCATCTATTTTAGTTAGGGTAAAAGCGAAAATAATTAGAGCTAAGATACCGGGAATAATTAAAAGTGTGCTTTTTCCCAGTCTAAAAGTCGCCCAAAATGCGTAGCAACCGGAGATTTCTCCTAATGCAGCAATTAAGAATAAGATGAATGTTTGCATTTTCGGCTTGAGGTTTAAAGCACCTTATTAACTACCTCTGCCGTCTCTTTTGATGAAACAACGGGAACTATCTCGAATTCACCAAGATCGTGCCACTGCAATATCCATTCTTGAAATAAACGTGGGTCGTTGCACTCCATAAGTTGAAAGCAGCGGTCAAAGTTGGCTTCAACCCAACTATCTACATACTTTAACCCCTCAGGCATCATACGCCCTTTTTCTCGAAATCGGCGATATATCTCTTTTGGATCGCGATTATTAAATCGCTCAATTACCATGAATAACATTCTCTTGCCTCACTGTTGTGACAGACTAAAAAGACCCGGCAATCATTCCTGCAAGGACGATAAAACCAATCCAAACATTTTGTTTAAACATCTCTGCATAAACAGGATTGGGAAGGTCTTTCTTGATTAATTGAAGATACTGCCAAACCCAGCCAACAGAAGCAATTGCAAGGCTAATCCAAAATGCAAAGTTAAGGTGCATTAAAACACCTAGCCAACCAAGCAAAAAGATGGTTGCAGTAAAGAAAATTCCGATCGCCAGAGGTGCGCGATCGCCAAAAAATAAAGCACTAGAATTAATACCAATACGCCGATCATCTTCGCGATCGCTCATAGCGTAAACTGTATCAAATCCTAATGTCCACATCACAGTCGCACCCCAAAGTAACCAAGTCGGTTGTGAGAGGTTTTGCGTCACCGCACTCCAACTAATCAACACACCAAAACCCCACGCAATCGAAAGCACTAACTGCGGTACAGGAAACACTCGTTTCGCACCTGGATAAAGCAGAATGACTGGCACTGCTGCCACACACAACCAAAAAGAAAGCGGGTTAAGATAAAAAGCCAGAACCGCTGCACAAAACATCGCCACGATCGCGATAACAATACCAACTTTTATAGAAAGGGCACGAGAAGCAAGAGGGCGATCGCGAGTTCTTTCTACCTGTGGGTCGATGTCCCGATCCCACAAATCATTCACAATGCATCCAGCTGCACTTGTGGCGAGAGTACCTAAAGCAATTACACCAACCAACGGTAAAGGTGGTTTTCCTGAAGCTGCCAAAAACACAGCCCAAAGCGCAGGAATCATCAAGATTAAGCGTCCTTCTGGTTTGTGCCATCGCAATAGTCGGATAATCACAAGCCACATTGGTTCGGTGTTGCTTTCTGGTGTCGTCAGCATAGATAGCAAAATTAACTATAGATACTTCAATTCATACATCTTTACATCTTTAGAATAGCTTTATTTGCTATTTTTCAGGCTTTCTACGGTGTAGACACAAGTCATCGAATTAGCCAAAAATCTTGAAAAACCTCACCCTGTCCGTTCGGGACATCCCTCTCCTTATTAAGGCTACCGTGTACACACAAATCGGAGTTACTTTGAGATCCGGGTTTTACCCCCCTTAATCCCCCCTTGGAAAGGGGGGAAACCGGAACATTTAGTTCCCTCCCCTTGGAAAGGGGAGGGTTAGGGTGGGGTAATTCGAGAACTGGTAGTGATTCGATAACTTGTGTGTACACCGTAGATTAAGGAGAGGGAAAGATTTTAGCTACGCTAAAAGCGAGGGTGAGGTTTTATATTTAATTTGACCCAGTTACTTAATATAGCGGTTCTCGCTTGGGTGCAGTACAGATTTGACCTCTCTCCAAACCTCTCTCCTCGTAGGAGAGAGGCTTTGAGTCTTGCTCCCCTTCCCTCTCTTCGAGACGCTGCGCGAACGTAGGGAAGGGGTTGGGGGTTAGGTCTGTATTGGACAGAAGGTGCAAACCGCTATACTTATCAGGTTATTTTCATGTCTCGTTCTCCCCGGAATTTACAACCAGGATTCTGCTATCACATCACCACCCGGTGCAATAACCGCGAATTTAGGCTCACCCGCTTAGAATGTCGGGAAGTGTTTTTATACGCTATAAAAAAAGCACAGCAAAAGTATGGCTTTAAACTCTATGCTCTTTGTATCATGAGCAATCATGTACACTACCTGCTAGAACCCGCACAAGCAGAAGATTTGCCCAAAATCATGCACTGGCTTAATTGGTATACTGCCATGTGCTTTAACAGGATGCTTAACCGTACAGGACATTTTTGGGAAAAGCGTTATCACAGCAGTGGTTTTGCCAACACCGACACCAAAAGGGCATTAAATACCCTACGTTACATCCACGCTAACCCGAAAGCCGCAGGAATACAGCAGGGATTTTTCTATGATTTCAGCAATTATGGCGTTCACGACAGGTTAGGCAATGACGGTATCACACAATGGCATCCGGCTTTTTTGCAACTGGGTAAAACTCTGGATGAATGTGCTGCTAGATACCGAGGCTTTTGTAAAAAATATCGCCCCAAACCCAAACCAGAGAAAAAGAACCACTGGGGTAGTCGCTTGCTAGGAGGAATGAAGATAAAAGGTAAACCCAAAAAATCTTCCCCTGGACAGATGACGTTACCTTGGGATAAGCAAAAAGTGACAGACAGCACCGAAGTAGAGGAAGTAGCAAGGATATTTATTGAAGCGAACTGCTATAACCCCACAGTGCCAGGTATCGGATTTCTACAATGTTGATTACTACGTGGGAATGGCTTGTGTAATAAATCTTAAAAAACTTCTGAAAGGCTTATATGTTACACTTCACAAGTCTAGACGCGAGAGAAGAGAAGGCCGACCCATCGCCGTGAAAGGGGCATTGAGGGAGAAGGTGAGTTGAGAGTATTCTTCTACTTTTCTCTATTTTTTCTTTTCAAAGAAGAACATTCCTTTTCTTTAAGAACAAAGAACATTCCTTTTCGCCAACCCACGCGATCGCCTAAACTTTTCTCGTCTTTTCCGACGCTATCGTAAATACGCTTTTGCACACAGAAGCCAAAAAGCCCTTTGCTATATTGTATCCTTATTTGGTCAATAGTGCGTAAGTCTGTGCAAGGAAAGTTTTCGATGGATTGGGAATCTAAATAGCCATCTTCTTCTCTGCCAGTGGCTTTCAGCATGACAGCTAGAGTTTCCTGATCTGCGTCTTTCCACTTGCCGGCTGCTAGCAAGTCACGCAGTTTGGTGTAGTCTACTCCCTTTTCAGAGGGCAGGTCATCAGTCTGCTGTTTTTGTCGTTGCAGTCTTTGGGCTTTTTTTTGTTTCCGTTGTCGTCGCTTCTCGGCTTCTTGTTGTTGTCGTAGTTTTTCTTGGTATTCTACTTCTTTGTTGTCCAGAATTGGTTTTTCAATCTGTGCTACATCTTCATCCCTGACCCCTAAAAACTGCTGGAACTTTTTAAGTTCATTGCTCCCGAATTCATCCAGTGGGTATTGAGCTTGAACTACTTTTAATAATTCCTCTTCATAACGTCGCAGGTTATTTTCATGTTCTTGTCGTAGTTTTTCAGCTTCTTGTTGTTCCCGTTGTCGTTGTAGTCTCTGAGCTTCTTCTTGTTGTCGGAGTTTTTCGGCTTCTTGTTGTTGTCGTAGTTTTCCTTGGTATTCTAGTTCTTTGTTGCCCAGAATTGGTTTTTCAATCTGTGCTACATCTTCATTTCTGAGTCCTAAAGACTGCTGGAACTTTTTAAGTTCATTGCGGACGAATCCATGCAGTGGGTATTGAGTTTTAACTGCTTTTAATAATTTCTGTTCATAACGTCGCAGGTTATTTTCATATTCTTGTCGTTTTTGTTCGGCTTCTTGTTCTTCCCGTTGTCGTTGTAGTCTCTGAGCTTCTTCTTGTTGTCGGAGTTTTTCGGCTTCTTGTTGTTGTCGGAGTTTTTCTTGGTATTCTACTTCTTTCTTATCCAGAATTGGTTTTTCAATCTGGGCTACATCTTCATCCCTGAGTCCTAAAGATTGCTGGAACTTTTTAAGTTCATTGCTCCCGAATTCATCCAGTGGGTATTGAGCTTGAACTGCTTTTAATAATTCCTCTTCATAACGTCGCAGGTTATTTTCATGTTCTTGTCGTTTTTGTTCGGCTTCTTCTTGTTCCCGTTGTCGTTGAAGCTTCTGAGATTCTTGTTGTTGTCGTAGTTTTTCGGCTTCTTGTTGTTGTCGTAGTTTTTCTTGATATTCTACTTCTTTGTTGTCCAGAATTGGTTTTTCAATCTGTGCTACATCTTCATCCCTGAGTCCTAAAGACTGCTGGAACTTTTTAAGTTCATTGCTCCCGAATTCATCCAGTGGGTATTGAGCTTGAACTACTTTTAATAATTCCTCTTCATAACGTCGCAGGTTATTTTCATGTTCTTGTCGTTTTTGTTCGGCTTCTTCTTGTTCCCGTTGTCGTTGAAGCTTCTGAGATTCTTGTTGTTGTCGTAGTTTTTCGGCTTCTTGTTGTTGTCGTAGTTTTTCTTGGTATTCTACTTCTTTGTTGTCCAGAATTGGTTTTTCAATCTGTGCTACATCTTCATCCCTGAGTCCTAAAGACTGCTGGAACTTTTTAAGTTCATCGCGGACGAATTCATCCAGTGGGTATTGAGCTTGAACTGCTTTTAATAATTCCTCTTCATAACGTCGCAGGTTATTTTCATGTTCTTGTCGTAGTTTTTCGGCTTCTTCTTCCCGTTGTCGTTGAAGCTTCTGAACTTCTTCTTCTCGGAGTTTTTCGGCTTCTTGTTGTTCCCCTTCTTCTTTCAGCAAATTTACAAATTCGTCTTTAATCTCGTAGTAGTTTTGCAACTTCTTTAATTCAGCTTCAGCTTTTTCCCTCAGTGGGTATCCTTGTTCAGCTACTTTCTTGTTAAATTGTTGCTTGTAAATTTTATAAGGTTCTAATACTTCTTCAGTGACTGCACAAGCTTGTTCATCCGTTAATCCTAACTTTTTCTGTAAATCATTTAATATGTGGGATTCAATGTCATCATCAATCACGCCATCAGAAGCAAATTCTTCAACTTTCTGACGATACTTATATGTATTTTCTTCCTGTTTGGTTACAGGGGGAGTTGGTGGTGTTAGTGTGGGTGAAGCAGAAATAACACTTGCTTTGCGAGCATCCTGTGGGGGTGAAGTGAGTACAAGGGTAGTATTTATAGTTTCCCCATGCAAATCTTCTTTTCTCAACAGTTGAGGTGTCAAATGCTCTTGAATGCCTGCCATGCGGATGACACTACAACCAAGTTTATATGCAAACTGAACATCTTCCCCAGCCCCCAGACCATCGTAAAAACCAACAGCAAATTCAATGGCGGCTTTATCCCCAATTTCGTGACTCATGCCGATAACATAATTAATATGTTGGGCAATGGCTTTGGCTTGAATCTCAGAATAGCAAGCATTAAGTAATACGCACTCTACTCGTTTTGCGAACAATTTAAATAATCCAGCTAATGCTGCTGCATCCACTAGCTTTTGTTGTCCGTTATTATCTTCAAATATTAAACCTGGTTCCCCTGCACCATGTCCGGAAAAATGGACAATCTGCGGTTTGTGATCCAGAATAGAGCGGTGAATATCTCTGGGGCGTACTGCTTGTGCCGACTCTATATCAAATCTGTCGCGTTGTCTCGCCCGTTGTAACCCTTCCCTAATTTCACGAATCTCCTCATCTAAACGCACTAGTTTCGTACCTTTGGGATTCGCTGACAACACTAAGATTTTTTTGACTGGAATTTCAACACTCATTTCATGTCAGGGTTTAATTAAATAATATTTCCAGGTTAAAATCTTGCTTTGATCCTCTGGCTAGACATTGGCTTAATAAAATGGGGTTTACTTACACCACTGTCTCATAACTATGTCAATTCTATATGTTTCCATACTTGGGAATACAATAAAGCAACCGTGAATTCCGCAAAAGATTGTGTTATGTCAAGTCCGGATAATTAGTTATGATTCCCATACACTGCACCCCACCCCTTAATCCCCTCCCCTTAGCAAGGGGAGGGGAGACAAAGCACAGCTTTGGCGGGGTGGGGTTCTGCGGGGAAGAGTAAGTAATCAAGCGGACATGATATTACGCAGCAAGAGCAACCCACCTTGAATTCTTGATGGTGCGTTGCGCTGTGCGACAAGACAACGCCAGTTGCTACAACGCGGGAAACCCGACGCCAGATGCCTCTCCTGTCGGAGACGCTGCGCGAACAACGCTCGTGACCTCCGCACGGCACTGGCTCCGCAACGCACTGGCTCCCCTACGTTTAAATAGGTTGAAATATTAGCGCAGACTTACTTAGATCACAAAGACGCGATAAATCGCCGTCTCTACAAAGGTCTGATTATTAGACCTCTTGCACTCATTCCCCAAAACCCCACACGCCAGGTGCTCCACTTGGGGAGACACGCCACATGCGCGTCTGCCGGGAAACCCGTCCAACGCAGTGGCTCCCCAAGACCGCACTGGCTCCCCGATCAGCCCCTCCCCTTACCAAGGGGAGGGGAGACAAAGCACAGCTTTGGCGGGGTGGGGTTCTTGTTTTTGATTTATGCAAGAAGTCTATTGTAAAGACGGCGATTTATCGCGTCTGTTGCCTTAACCGAATTTTGAGAATGTTTAATTCAGTTTGGTAAGTATGGCAGTCCTTGCCTCTAAATTCTGGCTAGCGCAATCCCATAATAGTACAAAAATACACCTAGGTAGCCAATCTAACCTAGAGGGGTAGCATTTTCAAATTACTTTGCGCTTTACTTTAAGTAAAATAAATAAGGTAATTAATGAACATCTTTTGAGCATTAAAATTAAGTATAAAATCATGCTCAAAATAATCATCAGTTTGTGCATTTAGGGTATTTGAGCATCTATTGAGCATAAGAAAGGAATTCAAACTCAAAAGTATTGAAAATACAAAATATGGGACTTAATTTAGTTTCAGCTAGCTGGGAGAGTACTCCAACTCAAAAAGTTGAGCAACAGCGGATTATTGCTGCCATTGACTTAGGGACAAATTCTTTGCACATGGTAGTTGTGCGGATTGAACCAACATTACCAAGTTTTAGCATTATTGGCAGAGAAAAAGAAACTGTGAGATTGGGGGATCGCGATATTAAAACTGGAGAACTTAAACCAGAGATAATGAAAAAGGCGATCGCTGCTTTAGGACGCTTTTTAGAAGTTGCGAAAAGTCTCAATGCTGAAACAACCATTGCCGTAGCAACTAGCGCTGTGCGCGAAGCACCCAACGGTAAAGATTTTTTGCAAAGGATAGAAGATGAGTTGAGTTTAAGCGTTGACTTGATTTCTGGTCAAGAAGAAGCGCGACGCATATACTTGGGTGTACTGTCGGGGATGGAATTTAATGACCAGCCTCACATTATTATCGATATTGGCGGGGGTTCTACAGAAATAATTTTAGGCGATAGTCATGAAGCGCGAGTACTCACCAGTACCAAAGTCGGTGCAGTGCGACTAACGAGCGAATTAATTACCACCGACCCGATCAGTCACATTGAGTTTCAGTACTTGCAAGCTTATGCACGCGGTACACTCGAACGTTCTGTAGAAGAGGTGCAAGCGAACATACAAATGGGAGAAACTCCCCGTTTGGTAGGAACTGCCGGCACTATTGAAACTTTGGCGCTAATCCACGCACGGGAAAAGTTTGGTTCTGTCCCTGCAACACTCAACCGCTACGAATTCAGTTTAAAAGATTTGCGCGAGTTGGTCAATCGCTTGCGGAAACTGAATTACTCAGAACGGGCAGTAATTCCGGGAATGCCAGATAGACGGTCAGAAGTGATGCTTGCAGGAGCCGTAATATTACAAGAAGCAATGATCCTTTTGGGGGTTGAATCGGTAACAGTGTGCGAGCGATCGCTGCGGGAAGGGGTGATTGTAGACTGGATGTTGACCCACGGTTTAATTGAAGATAAACTGCGGTATCAAAGTTCGGTGAGAGAAAGGAGTGTTCTTAAACAAGCGAAAAAATACAACGTCAACTTAGAACATAGCGATCGCGTTGCCGAATTTGCCCTCTCGTTATTTAACCAAACTCAAGGCAAATTACACAACTGGGGTATAGAAGAAAGAGAATTATTATGGGCAGCGGCGATTTTACACAATTGCGGTCATTATATTAGCCATAGTGCTCACCACAAGCACTCTTACTATCTAATTCGCAATAGTGAGTTACTTGGTTATACAGAAACAGAGATAGAAATAATCGCTAATTTAGCGCGTTATCATCGCAAATCACCGCCCAAGAAAAAGCATGAAAATTATGCCAATCTACTGCACAAAGATGACAGGCAGATTGTCAGCAAATTGAGTGCAATGTTAAGATTAGCAGTTGCTCTTGATAGAAGGCAAATTGGCGCGATCGCAAGAGTACAATGTGAATACAATCCAGATTCTCAGGAATTAAAACTACAAATTTTTCCATCTCATCCTGATCAAGATTGCGCTTTAGAACTCTGGAGTGTGGATTTAAAAAAAGATGTGTTTGAAGCAGAATTTGGGTTGAAATTAGTAGCTACTTTGGAAACTGCTGTTACAGTTAGCTAGTTAATAATTCACGCATTCACGCATTGAACAGAGTTTCAGTCGGGGTTTAAACCCCGACTGAAACTGAAGCTACGTGTGTACTTCGTGTCTTCTCAATCGCCAAGACCAAAGCGAACGCAGTTCGTTAATTATCTATCTGTCTGGACGGTTCGGGAGTAAACGCAATCACAAGCATACGGCTCCGATTGCCCCGAAGCGTGTCTGGGGTGGGAGGAATCGTCACCCCAATGCCCAATGCCCAATGCCCAATGCCCCATGCCTAATGCCCGTCCGCGACTTTGGGAAATGACTCTATAGCATGATTATCTGAGAAAGCGCTGAGTTTTTACTGAATTTATTGCCAGCATAAATTCATGAAAATCATAGTTTGGTTCTCAGATGAGCTTCAGTAGTAGCTGAGATGCTTTGAGTAATCGAAGGATAAGTCAAAAAGAAAAGGAATAACAAATGAAACTCACATCTGTGCTTGCAAGTGCTGCTTTAATTAGTTTTTTCACATTTTCAGATGTTCCCTTAAAGCTTATCAATCCTTCACTAGCTCAAGTATCAGCCCAAGGGACGAATGGTACTACAGGCTTGACTCTTGATCAAAAGATTCAAGCGATCGCCGCAAATAAGGGTAAGCCTGGTAGTGCCGATACAATGCGGAGCGAGTTTAAAGAACAGCTTTCGCCGATCGGTATTCAACCAGGTGGTGCAGGTATGGTAGTTAACCTTTATAGCAAAGCTAATGATGTAACGTTCTCTTTATGTACAAACTTCGATGTAGTTGTAGCGATGAAGAAAGGTAGAGTGCCTAAGTTCCCAGCCAATGAAGTAAAGTAAGCGAAATATTAAATTTAGCAGTCAGGAGTTAAAAGTCAGGAGCCAGAAGTCACACTTTGATGGGTGTGTAAAGCCGCTTCATAAAGATTGCTTCACAGCCTCATCCCTGTGTAAATGATAAAAAATCAATAAATAGTTTGTTGAAATATCCCTTCATGAGTGGAGTTATCCAGACTCCTGACTTTTAACTCCAGACTCCTGACTCCTGCAATCGTGTAACATTGGAACTAACAATTTGCTAATTTTTAGCAGGCTTGATCGCCAAATCTAATAAATCATGAAAATGTCCAAAATTGGTGCTCAACGTTTGGATCGAATCTCCAAACCAATGATGCCTCCTCAATGGGCATCTTTAGTAATGCTGGGTGCGATCGCTATATCTGCTGCAATTGTAGCGGGATGGTTTGCAGGCGAAGGTACTATCAGTAATATTTTTGCACAGATTAACGTCTTGGAAGCTTCGCCACCTATGTGGCTGCAAGTGCCGATGGTAGCAGGAGAATATCTGCTTGCCCCGACTGTTATTCTACTAGCGATCGCCTTAGTAATTATGAAAATTTCCCCAGTACCTCGCGCTTGGTCGCGATTTATAGTGGTGGGAATTCTCCTGATGTTGACTATCCGATATATTGTTTGGCGATCGCTTTCCACTCTCAATCTCAGCAACCCTGTAAACGGAACCTTCAGTTTGGCTTTGTTTTTTTTAGAAATGCTGATGCTCAGTAGTGGTTTGATTCAGATGTTTTTGATGCTGAAGCACAAAGAGCGTCCTTGGGAAGCAGACCAAAAAGCAGTTGCTGTAATTGAAGGCAGTTTCACGCCGAGTGTAGATATCTTAGTACCCACTTACAACGAACCGCCTTTTATTTTGCGGCGTACAATTATCGGTTGTCAAGCTCTCGACTACCCTAACAAAAAAGTCTATTTGTTAGATGATACCAAACGTCCAGAAGTGCGGGCGCTGGCTCTGGAATTAGGTTGTGAGTATATGACACGTCCTGATAATCGTCACGCCAAAGCCGGAAATTTGAATCAAGCGATCGCTCGTACTGATGGCGATTTAATTGTCGTTTTTGATGCTGATTTTATCCCCACTGAAAATTTTCTCACACGCACAGTTGGCTTTTTCCAAGATGAACAAATTGCCTTAGTGCAGACTCCGCAAAGCTTTTACAACTTCGATCCTATTGCCCGCAATCTTGGGTTAGAGAACATTCTCACACCCGAAGAAGAAGTATTTTACCGCCAAATTCAACCGCTTCGCGATAGTGCAGGTAGTGTAATTTGCGCTGGTACTTCTTTTGTCGTAAAAAGAAGTGCGTTGAAAACAGTTGGCGGTTTTGTTACCGACTCTCTCAGCGAAGATTACTTCACCGGCATTCGACTTTCTGCTCAAGGCTATCGCTTAGTTTACTTGGATGAGAAATTGAGTGCAGGTTTGGCAGCTGATAACATGGCAGATCAAGCAACTCAACGTCTGCGTTGGGCGCAAGGTACACTCCAAGCATTTTTCATTGAAGCGAATCCCCTCACCATTCGCGGATTGCGACCTTGGCAACGACTAGCGCACTTAGAAGGATTGCTGCACTGGTTTACGAGTATTTCCCGTGTTGGTTTTTTGATTGCACCTTTAGCTTATTCGTTTTTGGGAGCAATCCCGATTAAAGCAAATGCCGCAGAAATGCTGTATTTCTTTTTGCCCTACTATGTAGTGCAATTATCAGTATTTTCCTGGCTTAATTATCGCAGCCGTTCGGCATTATTGTCAGATATATACTCAGTTGTGCTGACATTTCCTCTTGCGTGGACGGTAATTCAAGTCATGCTGAATCCGTTTTCTCGTGGTTTCAAGGTGACACCAAAGGGAACTGCAAGCGATCGCTTCTCTTTCAACTGGAAACTAGCCTTGCCTTTAATTGTATTATTTATCACCACAGCCGTCAGCTTATGGCGCAACTTGGGGATGTTTATGCTCAAAGGTGCTTGGCAGACAACAATGCCATTAGAAGTTGCCCAACAAGTCAAGGGACTCGGTTTAGGTTGGTTGTGGAGCGCTTACAATCTGATTGTGCTTGCGGTTGCTTTGTTGGTCTTGCTGGATATTCCCAAACCTGACCCCTACGCTTGGTTTGACCTACGTCGCACCGTGCGCTTAAGTGTAAAAGATAACGAAGAAGAATCTGCAAAAGATACTTCACTTTGGGGGATAACCACAAAGATTTCCGAAATAGGAGCCGAAATTGCTTTAACACAAGCGGGTTTGCCGGAAATTAAACCAGGAGAAATCTTACCCGTGACAGTGGAAATTATGGAGGCAAAATTAAGCTTGCAAGGTACTGTTACGCAAACTACTGTTCAAGAAGGATTTCCCACAGTTCAAGTCATGTTTGAACAGCTAAACATGACTCAGCATCGTTGCTTGGTAAAAATGCTGTTCTGTCGTCCTGGTCAGTGGCGACGTTCTTTGACACCCGGAGAGTTACAATCTTTATTGCTACTATTTAAAGTTTTGCTCAAACCAAGAGTGTTATTCGATCGCAAAGCTGATACAAGTGCGATCGCTGTTGTAAAAGGCTGATTCTCTCTGACGCACACTTACCTGAGAATATGCTGAGTCTAAGCTAAGTTTTTTTTCCAGAGAAATTCAGAAAACTCAGGGTTTGTTTTCAGATGAGCTTCAGTACCAATTGGGATGCTTTCTTTAGTAGTGATTTCCCAAAAGTACCGTAGTCTTCCAGAGGTATGATATGGAATTAAAAGATGTGATTTTGCTGTTGCACCCAGCGATCGCAGTAGTTGTCGTTTTTCCTTTAATCGGTATCGTCGTCAACCGCGCTTTGCAAGTTCGTCAGCGACGCCTACAAACTGCAACAGACGGTAAGAGCAAAATTCCCCCAGCTGCCGGACAGGAACATGTTAAGTTAGGACGCTGGCTGACAGGATGGGTTGTCGGGATTGTTTTATTAGCATTGGGTTTCGATATATATAGCAATATCTTAGAAAAGCAAGTTTGGACAAAAACGCCATTCCAAGCCATCTTGATTACGTTGTTTTTTGTAGCAGCGATCGCTTCATTAGCTCTACTTTACAAAGCACGCGATCAAAAGTGGCGGGCGATTTTTGCTACCCTCAGTGGCATGGCTTTAGTAGTGCTTGGTTGTCAGGATGGTATCTATCGTAAAACTAACCAATGGTATTTTTCTCACTACTATTACGGTATTATCGCCGCTTTGTTGATGATTTTCTCTTTGGCAATTTTGCCAGATATCTATAAAGATAAAACAAATCGCTGGCGTCAAATTCACATCGCTTTAAATTCTCTCGCTCTGTTACTGTTTATTGGACAGGGAATCACAGGACCATTGTCATTACTTGAAGTTCCTTTGACTTGGCAAGAATCCTATGTTCAAAAGCTTTACGAGCAACAGTGCAATATTAAACCCTGTACAATCCAAGCACCAAATTTGCCTAAGAAGCCTTAAAAAGTCATACCATGACCGTTGAATTACCGATAATAAAACATGTTTGTAGTAAGGACTGAAGTCCTTATCTCATAATATAAGGGAGGACTTTAGCCCTTACTACAAGCTTATCAAGGTATGAGGCGAGAACAGCGCGCTCTGACAGTGTGGTTGACAGGTTTAAGTCGTTCGGGCAAGATTCTTATCGGTGATATCTCAGGAAGTGGGCTACGACGCTCTTAATCAGATAGACGGGCGTAAACGACATTTGACAGTGGATTAAAAGCGGGCTTGTTTTACGGGTTTTGGTTACATTTGCACTACGGCACGCGTTCCTCTGGGGCTTTCAGGCGATCGCCATTTTTTTTGTAAATTCGCCTATAAGTGAGTATTATTTACTTCACAAAACAACATAATTAGGTAAAATTAGGTAAAGTAATTTCTGCCTCTGTTTAACAAAGGCATTTTTCTATTCCATGCAAATGAACGAGCGTGCATCCAAACTTCCCTTTGCCCCGCTACCGTTAATCGCACCCTTTTTCCTGTGGGGTACAGCAATGGTAGCAATGAAAGGAGTAATGCCCCACACCACGCCGCTATTCATGGCTGGAGTGCGTCTAGTGCCTGCTGGGGTGTTAATCTTAATAGCTACTGCATTCATGGGTAGACCTCAACCTAAGGGTTGGGCAGCATGGTTGTGGATTGCCTTATTTGCGTTGGTGGATGGAGCGCTATTTCAAGGCTTTTTGGCAGAGGGATTAGTCAGAACTGGTGCGGGGTTGGGATCTGTAATGATTGACTCTCAACCGTTGGCTGTTGCTTTAATGTCGTTGTGGCTATTTCAAGAACATATTGGTTTGTGGGGATGGCTAGGACTAGCATTAGGAGTTGCAGGAATTAGTTTAATTGGCTTACCCGACGAATTGATTTTGGGTCTTTTCTCAAATCATTCAATTCCCCCCTCTTCCACTCTCCCCCTCTCCTTCTTTGAAAGCGGTGAGTGGTTGATGCTGTTAGCAGCACTGTCAATGGCAGCGGGAACGATTTTGATTAGATATGTATGTCGATATGCCGATCCGGTAAGCGCTACAGGATGGCACATGATTATAGGTGGATTGCCTTTATGGGGAATTTCATTTTTTAGCGAATCCCACCCCTGGCAAAATCTTCTCGTATCTGATTGGATGGCGCTCTCATATGCCACAGTATTTGGGAGTGCGATCGCCTACGGATTATTTTTCTATTTTGCATCTAGCGGCAGTCTCACCAGTCTCAGTTCCCTGACCTTCCTCACACCCGTATTTGCTTTGTTGTTTGGCAATTTGTTGCTCAACGAAGTTCTCAGCCCTTTACAGTGGGTGGGAGTCTGCATAACTTTAGTCAGCATCTATCTGATCAACCAACGTGACACCTTAGCACAAACAAATCAGAAAGTTGCAGTGGCAGAGCAAAACAATACACAGCAGCAATCACTTCCGGAAACATTTGGGAAAAAGCTCAACCCAGTAAGCCTATCAATCAGGGAATCTGAGCGAGAAACTTTACCATAATTAAGCAAGACTGAATCAAAACAAGTTTCTGGTGCTGAAATTTTGCGCGATTATATTAATTGAATCCTCAATACGCTTTAGTAATTGACCCTGGTATCAACAATTGGTTAAGCTGTGTTTCCAATGTTGGGACAAGTTTTCTTGTTGATGGGCGTAAAGTGAAAAGCCTCAACCAGTGGTATAACAAACGTGTTAGTACTTTCAAGGAAGGTAAGCCACAAGGCTGCTGGGATCAGCAATTAGCCTACATCACACAAAAGCGTAATCGTCAGATGCAAGATGCGCTAAACAAGGCAGCTAGGTTAGTTGTTAACCCCTGTATTGAACATCAAATCGGTACTGTTGTTTTTGGCTGGAATCAGGGACAGCGACAAGAAACAACACTTGGCAAGACAACTCAATCTTTTGTGCAGATAAGCTGTTCCACATCTAACCCGCTATAAGAGTATTACCCTTGTTCTTAACTTGACGATGCCATTTAATTATTAATTTTCCCTGATTAAGAAGGCTATTTAAGAGGATGTTTTAAAAGTCGAAACCAGTCAAAAATCATGCCAGTCGTCTGACCATGATACGAATCATGGCAATATAGATGAATGTCTCGGACGTTTCAGGTAGTCTTTCATAATCCTTACTTAAACGCCGACACCAATTAAGCCAGCCAAAAGTTCGCTCAACAACCCAGCGCTTTGGTAAATGGACAAAACCTTTTTTTTCCAATGGTCGAAGAACAATTTCTACAATCCACCGAAACATATCCATCACCCAACGCATAAATTCTTCGCCTCGGTATCCTCCGTCCATCCAAATAGTGTTCAAGCGTTTTACCTGACTACCAGTACTATGAACTCGTTGGAGAACTTTTTTTGCGCCCTCACGTTCTGGAAGACTGGCAGAAGTGACCAAGACCCGCAAAACTAGCCCTAACAGATCCACACTTAGATGTCGTTTGCGCCCATGTACCTTTTTACCTGCGTCATAGCCTACATCTATGGAAATCATCGTTGCTGTTTCTACTGATTGACTATCAACTGCTGCTTCTGATGGACTTGGTTCACGCCCTGCATCTACTCTCACCCACTGGTAGAGTTGGTCATGAACCTTCAACCATGTACCATCTTTACCCCATCTCCAGAAATAACCATAAACCGTTGACCATACGGGGAAATCCCCTGGTAAGCCTCGCCATGTACACCCTTCACACAAAACATATAGAATCGCATTTACTATTCCAAATAATGCTAATTTTCGGGGACGACCACCTGCTTTTGCTTCTGGGAACAGGTCTGAAATTAATTCCCACTGTTCCCATGTCAGATTGCTACGATATGCTTTAGTCATTTGCTCACAAGGTGCTGGGTTCTACAAATTTCAGCATACGCCTTGTGAGCTTTCTTACAATAGCCCCCACTTTTAAAACATCCTCTAATAGTTCTTGTAAATCGGATAGAGATTTGAACAATCGATGAGCTATATATTATGAGTGCTGAGTGCCATACAAGCTCAATTAAATTATAGTCAGGGCTATACGCAGGTAGAAAATATAGCTGTATATTCGGCAAGTTATTTTCTATTTTTTCCCAAATATCTTTCTTCTTATGGTAGCTAGCATTATCCAAAATAATTAATATTTTCGGACCGAGCGTCTGGAAATCACTTTCTTTATTTCCTTGTTCAACCCATTCCGACTTAACAAAATCATTAAATTGTTCCAATTGTTCGTAAAATATATCAGAATTTCCTTTCTCTATGAAAAAACATACTCTTTTTTTATCATGAAATCTTACTCCTCCCATTACATTTACACGCCCACGACTACGTTGCCCTGTAACTTTCTTTCTTCTCCCTTTTTTGCCCCAGCTTTTTCGACGGATTACTCGTAAACTAAACCCAGCTTCACGCCCATTTCCAAATTTGTTCGCGAAGCGTCTCCCTTCGGAGAAGCTTTTCTGGTTCTAGCTTTGAGGCTTCTATATATCCTTCTAGCTTTTCTTGAAATGCTTGTCTTTTAGTTAAGTCTTGTTTGTCTTCAAGGGTATATTTTGCCCAGAGGTAGGCGTACTTTTTTTTTTGTAATATCCTCCTAACTTGTTCTCCACTTAAATCAATACCCGTAACTTCTGCTAAATATGTAGCAAGTCTTGCCGTTGACCATCGACCAAACTCATAACCTAACTCTATTGGTTCTTTTTCGATAGTCTCCATTAACAACTTAATATACTCATCAGTCGCTTTTCTATAATTACCATTTTCGCGTTTATCATGGAAAGACTCTATATTATCTGGGTCTCCATGTACGCACCAATATGCTACAGTTCTATAACCACAATCTAAAAAATCACTAATTTCTTGATAGGTCTTCCCATCATCCATTAGTAATAAAATTAGTATCCTCTGTGTTAACTGTGGAGAATTGCTGTTTTATAGCTCAGACAGTAAATTCTCTCGTTGCTATCGCTTGAGATGTCCGGGGGCTGGCATAATCGTAAATGCACATTTTCTCCGATTACCGTTATATGCATATTAGATGTGGAATAGCTTACCAACTGCAAAACTGAAGGAACGAGTTAAACAACTGTGCGAGTACTACAATATCAAATTTGTTGAAACTGAAGAATGTTACACTAGTAAAGCTAGTTTTCTAGATCATGATTTTCTACCAACCGGGGCGCGAAAAACCCGAAACGTGGAAGCCATCAGGAAAACGAGTTAAACGCGGCATGTATCGCACTGGTACAGGAAAGCTCGTCAAGGCTGATTTGAACGGCGCAGCGAATATACGCAAAGTAGAGACACAACTAGGCTTAAGTCTAGTCAAGGTCTGTAGGCAAGCTTTGACCCTTGCTACCCGCCAATCGCATCTGGGAAACCAAAACCAAAAAGCGAAGTAGCACGGCTTCAGCCTGCCACACAGCAACAGTTTAGAATCCCCGTCCTTCAGCGCGGGGAGAGGTCAATACTACCTCCCCAATACTGCCGTAAAATGAAAACAAACTCAAAGCACTCAAACACCTTCGATGGTACCGGCATAGCAGCAGCTTTACTAACTGCTAGTGGCTGGGCTTTTGCAGGAATATTTATACGTTTACTACCTGGTATTTCTACTTATTTTATTGTAGCAATAAGGTTTACAGTAGCTCTTGTTGTTATGATGCCCTTGTTGTGGCTTATTCAAAAAGACCGTATAACTTCCATCTGTTCGCTACGATATGCCGAGTATTGGTATATGAGTATTATTCTCGTTGGCTGTAGCACTTTAGGCACTACTGCTTTCCAAATGGCACCAGTAGGAGAAGCAACTCTCCTGATGAATACTGCGCCGTTGTTCGTAATTGTCTATAAGCTTTTGAATCGAGAGAAAATTCAGAAAAATGAATCATTAGGGGTTTTATTTACGGTTTTAGGCATTAGTTTCATCCTGGTTACCGAATTCTCTATTACCGAAACAGGCGTCTTGCAGCGTCTCTTGGGTGATGGGCTGGCACTTCTTGTTGCGTTATTGGTTGCCTTTTACGCTTTCAGATTCAGGCTGCTTAGTCAACGTGGCGAAGCACCTGACGAAAAAACACTTACACTTTTAACTCTTGCTTTAGGTAGCATAGTCCTATGGGTAGTAACAGCCTTCGTTCCTAACGCTATCAAAATACAGGTCTTGGACGAGCAAGTTTTAGTTGCATTTGCCGGACTGGGAATCATTTCTACTGCTATTCCAACATTAGGTTATGCAATAGCATCACGTCGCTTACCACCGATTCTTACTACCGCAGTGTTACTGATGGAACCTATATTTGCTGTCATTTTTGCCTATCTAATCTTAAAAGAAGTTCCATCACCTCTATTTGTCCCTAGCGGCTTACTGGTACTAGGTGGTCTAGTATTCATATCGAAAAGTAAGCAGTAGGGCGTGTTTTCAAACTCGTTGTATTCTAAAAAAATAAGGCGTTGCATAATGGCGGATGAATAGAGGTAAAACTAGATGGAATGTCCGCGTTGTGGGTCGTGCCATATCCGTAAGAACGGAAAGATTCATAGGTAAGCAGAATCACATTTGCTGTAAGAGGACGTTTGAAAAGTTGGTTAGACAGTAAAAAAAGCCCTGAGGCTGAAACTGCGGAGACGTTTATCTACCTTGCCATGAACCGGATTATCGTCAGGAAATTGGTATAAAATTTAACCATAATAATTTTTCAAACATCCTCTAAGAATTTTCATCAGCTTTAAAGCTTCTTCAAGATATTTTTGGCAAGATAAAAGTTAACATTGAGCCAAGCCTAAGTTATTGTTGTATCGATAACTTACAATGTATGTTCTGGCTGCGATTTTTTATATGAGGCTACGCCATTCCTCGATCCTGGTAATTACCTGCCTGACTTGCCTGGTTTTTGACACCAGTCCCGCAAGGACAGTTCCACCTAACCTAGCACCGGAATTCAAACTGTCTCAAACCAATTCCACACAGACAGCCAATTCTTCTATTCTCGCACTTGGTAGTACAGGGGCAGAAGTGGAGGCACTGCAAAAACAACTTAAAGAGTTAGGCTTCTACAATGGTGTGGTAAATGGAGATTATGCCGAAAGCACCGAACTCGCAGTCTCTAAATTTCAGAAAGCAAAAAACTTGATAGCAGACGGTATTGCTGGGGCAATAACTAGAAACAGTCTGTTGACAGCAGTTAAGCAAAAGCAATTATCCCTTGCTGCTAACGCTTCTACCTCAAAACCCCCGAAATCAAGTACTAAGTCACCTCCCCAAAAAGATTTATTATGGTGGTCGCTTGTTGGTATGGGAATTTTAGGTGGTCTTGGTGCGCTACTTTATTTGTTGAAAAGGTCAAGGAAAGTCAAAGAAGTTCAATCAGAAAACTTTCATTTTGAAGTTTTGACGCCATCTCAGACAAAACCGGTTCCGTCTTTGTTACCGTTAGACAGCGCAGCAGATGACAATTACAAAAATGCAGATATAACAAATGCAGAAGAAGCAACTGCACCACCCGCAACAGAAATACTACCACTAGAAAAAACTTCCCGTTTGGCGAAAGTCAACATCGTTGAGGAGTTGATGAAAGACTTACGCAGTCCCGACTTGACGAAACGACGCAAAGCTATCTGGGATTTGGGGCAACAAGGAGATTCCCGCGCAATTCAGCCACTGATGGAGGTGATGATTGATGCTGATTCTCAACAACGCAGCTTAATTTTGGCAGCTTTGGCGGAAATTGGTACGCGCACACTTAAACCGATGAATCGTGCTTTGGCGATTTCACTGCAAGATGAAAGTCCGGAAGTGCGACAAAATGCCATCCGTGACTTGACTCGCGTTTATGATATGATGGCTCAAATTAGTCAGATGTTGTGTCTGGCAACGGAAGACTCCAATGCAGACGTGCAAGCAACTGCGCGTTATGCTCTTTCACAAATGAATCGTATTCGCACTTTGTCGTCTGGGGAAGAGAGTGCAGAGGAAGATTTGCAAGAGTAACGCTCAAAGTTTATTCTACTGCGGATTGTGGCATACGGCTTCGATGCGATAACCATCAGGATCAATCACAAATGCTGCATAATAATTGGGGTGGCATTGTGGACGCAATCCAGGCTTACCATTCTCCTTACCTCCAATTCCCATTGCTGCGGCATAAAAAGCATCTACAGATGAGCGATCGCTTGCAGCAAATGCCAGATGAAAACCTGAGGATGGCGAAATCTCCGTTGATTCTCTGCGATTACCAATCCAAAACATCGGGCTATCAACACCATAAGCTGCGACATAAGGCAAGTTAAATAAGCATTTAATGCCTAATGGCGCAAGTACAACGTTATAAAAATTGATGCTTTGCTGTAAATTACTGACTGCGAGGGATAAATGATCAAACATAAATCCTCACTATAAAAGCAGCTATGCTAAAGGATTCTCATTAAAGTCGTGTAATCAAATTATATAGCGTCCAAGCCGACTCAAAATAAAGTAAGAATCACCCGATCGGGTGATGAAGCGCGATCGCTTTCGTATTAAATTATTCTCAAGATATTACATCATAAATACAGTCATGAAGCTTACTGCTCGTCGCTAATCCACCCCGATTCATTTAATCTATCTTAATCTCCTGCGCTCTTGAAATGGCTAAGAGCCAGCGATATGATTTTCAATGGTTAGCGACCTCTTGATGAAACTGCGCCACAGTCCCGCGCTACAAGGACTGTCCAGACAAACAAGATGGAGAGCAATATGCATTCTCAAGCAATTCTCAATGCGAGTAATTTGACTTATGAACTCGCAAATATACGGTTATTATTCAAAGACATTGCTGTTGCGATTCATGAAAAGCAACGCATCGGATTGGTTGGTTGTAATGGTAGCGGTAAATCAACATTGCTCAAACTGCTTGCACAAGAACTGACACCCAAGACCGGATCAATAATAACCACAGGTAGTATTTACTATCTGCCTCAAATCAGTACCCTGAATTTGTCTGCGTCAAATGATTCGGTACTTGACTGGCTCAGTTCTATCTCTGATGAATGGTGGACTGTGACAAATTTGTTAAAGGAGAAATTTGAAACAGAACTCTGTTTATCTGGCTCTATCGGCAGTTTAAGTGGGGGAGAGTTGACAAAACTGTGGTTAGCGATCGCCTTATCGACGCAACCCGATATTTTGCTGCTGGATGAACCAACCAATCACTTAGACTTAATAGCATTAGAGCAGTTACAGAAAGTGTTGCAAGTATTTCCGGGTGCGATCATCATCGTTTCGCACAAGCCTTTTTTTCTCGATCAAGTCGTAGATACGATTTGGGAGTTAACACCAAAAGCGCTCTTAGTGTATGGTGGAAACTATTCTTTTTATCGATCGCAAAAAGAAAGCGAGTATCAGACTGCGTTACGCGCTCACGAAGTAGCGCGAAAAAAACTCAAACATGCTCAAACCTCCGCAGCGCAAGAACAAAAACGAGCTGCTCAATCTCAGAGAAACGGTCGTTTACGTGCAGATAGCATTCCTAAAATTGTCGCTGGAGCTATGAAACGAAAAGCAGAGGTGACTGCCGGAATTGCAAAACAAAAACATGAAGCAGCTGTAGAAAGTGCAACTCAGAAGGTTGGGGAAACCAAAATAAAAACAACAAAAGCAGCTAGCATTCAACTGCAAGAACGCAGCCAAAAACAGAAAAATTTAATTGACATCCAAGGTGCAGATTTGAAATTAGGCGATCGCGCAGCGTCCCCGAAGGAGAATCGCTTATTAATCAAAAATATCCAGCTTCATGTCTCCTCAGGTGATCGGATTGCAGTTGCAGGAGCAAACGGTTCTGGAAAATCCTGTTTGGCAAAAGCAATTTTGGGAATGAAGCAATTTCCAGCTATTTTAGAATCTGGTGAAATTGCGATCGCATCCCAGATGAAAGCGGTGTACCTCGATCAAACCTATGAAGTTGTCAATCGAGAAATCACTGTTTTGGAAAATATGCAAGCAGCAAATCCAGATTTAAACTATCAATTGCTGCGACAGCAGTTAGGACATTTTCTCTTTTTCAACGATGATGTCTATAAGAATGCATCTGTATTGAGTGGAGGAGAGTTAGCACGTTTAGCTGTAGCGATGATCACCGTTAGTGAGATTGATTGGCTGATTTTAGACGAACCGACAAACAATCTGGATGTAGAGACGATAAATCACATCGTCGATGGATTAAATGAGTATCAAGGTGCGCTTTGGGTAATTTCCCACGATATAGATTTTCTCAGCCGCATTCGGATTATGCAAGCCTACCAAATCAAAAATCATCAACTTCAGCCTCTAATCCACCAACCGGATGACGCAGAACGATATTATCAGGAATTGATTTATGATTTAGCAAATTTATGAAATTACTTTTCGTTTCCACTTCCGTAGGACCTCTTGGTACTGGACTGGGCGGTGGTGTGGAATTGACCCTGTATAATATAGCTCAACAAATGATCCAGCGGGGTCATGAAGTGCAAATCGTTGCTCCCGCAGGTTCTACGTGGGATAACCTGCCAATAGTGCAAATTCCTGGCAATTTACAAATTATTGCCCAAAGCCAAGAACGCACAGACCCGGTTATGATGCCGTCCAATTCTGTGTTGGCACATATGTGGGATTATGCTCGTCAGGTTCAGGCTGATTATGACTTGATTGTAAATTTTGCTTACGATTGGTTGCCATTTTACCTGACACCTTTTTTTAATTGTCCCATTGCCCACTTAGTCAGTATGGGTTCACTCAATAACGCCCTAGACGAGATTATAAAACAAGTTGCAGAACATTTTCCTCTGACAATTGGCTTTCATACTCAAGTACAAGCTGCTACTTTTGCTCTTGACCAGCCGTATTCTTGTTTAAGTAATGGAATTGATTTATCACTTTATAACTTTTGCGATCGCCCAAAACAACAATTAGCCTGGTTAGGTCGAATTGCACCCGAAAAAGGTTTAGTAGATGCAGTCGCAGTCGCGCAAATTACCCAAATTCCCTTAAAAATTATGGGTAAAATTCAAGATGAATTATACTGGCAGCAGATTTGTGAAAATTACCCAAATGATATGTTTGAATATCTGGGATTTTTATCAACAAATGAAATGCAGCAGGTATTACGTGAGTGTCGGGCATTATTGATGACACCTCATTGGGTAGAAGCTTTCGGCAATGTTGTAATTGAAAGTTTAGCTTGTGGAGTGCCTGTAATATCCTATCGTCGCGGGGGACCTGCGGAAATTATCCAAGATGGCAAAACTGGCTTTTTGGTAGAACCGGATAGCATTTCTGACTTAGTAAATGCTACACAGCGTCTTGATGAAATCAACCGTCAAACTTGTCGCGCTTCCGCAGAGGCAGAATTTTCTTTAGAAGCCTTAGGTTCGCGCTTTGAAAAATGGTTCAAAGAGATTTTATCATTATGAATTGTTTTAACTCCTAACTTTTGACTTTTTATTAATGCAATCTGAAATCGAAAATTCAAAATCTAAAATCATACCGCCTTTTCTCAAACCTGGTGACTTATTACGAGTAATTGCACCTAGCGGTGCTTTGCGAGAATTTGCGACCTTTGAAAAAGGAGTAGAAATTTGGCGATCGCGTGGTTACAAAGTAGAAATATATCCCCAGATAGATGAAAAATGGGGATATTTAGCAGGAAAAGACGAAACCCGCCGCAACCAACTAGCAGCAGCATGGCAAGATCCAGAATGTCGCGGTATCCTCTGCGCTAGAGGTGGTTTCGGTAGTACCCGCATTTTAGAAAATTGGAATTGGGGAGTGGGGGAGCGGGGGAGTGGAGGACAAGAGAGACAAGGGGGACGACAAGGGGACAAGGAGACAAGGAGACAAGAAGACAAAAAGAATAATTCTTCTTTCTCCCCATCCCCCCATCCCTCCATCTTCCACTCCCCTCCTCCTCCCAAGTGGCTAATCGGCTTTTCCGATATTACTGCGCTATTGTGGAGCTTGGAAAAAGCAGGAATTTCTGGGGTTCATGCACCCGTGCTGACAACTTTATCATCTGAGCCAGATTGGTCAATTCAGCGTTTGTTTGATTGGGTGGAAGGTCGTCCTATCGCTTCTTTGAAAGGTTCTGGTTGGGGTGGAGGTATAGCTAAGGGAATTTTACTACCAGCTAATCTGACGGTAGCGACTCATTTATTGAGTACGCCATTTCAACCGAATTTAGATAATGTGATTTTGGCATTTGAAGATGTGACAGAAGCACCTTACCGCATTGATAGAATGCTGACACAATGGCGGATGAGTGGTGCTTTATCAAAAGTTAGTGGAATTGCATTGGGTAACTTTACGAAATGTGAAGCACCAGCTGATGTTCCCAGCTTGAGTGTAGAAGAAGTGTTGCGCGATCGCTTGAGCGATTTAAATATTCCGGTTGTCTCTAACTTATCATTCGGTCACGAAGCACCTAATGCAGCCTTACCAGTCGGTGTTATGGCAACTTTGGATGGAGATGAAGGTATTTTAAGTGTAGGAGCATCGGTGACAGATTAAGATTATGGAAACAAGTTCAAACGAATCCATGTGTAGTAAGGGTTCATTAACTTGCTAATTCCATTAAAGATGCTGTTCGGGCTGTAGCAGCATTCAGTTCAGCTTCGACAAGATTATCTAACTCAGTTTGCAGTTTTTGCGAGAGTGACTGTCTATCATCGCGTGCTTTCCGCCATAAATCCATTAGCTCAGATAAACGTTTTTGCTGCTCGACACTGAAGAACTGGTCAGGATGAAAGCTTTGAAGCAAAAGTAAAGCACTAAATTCAGTTTCACCTAATTGAGCAGTTAAAACATTTAAAGCTTGACCCGCAGTTTTCCCAACAGTTTGCTTATCTCCTGCGATCGCACGATAAGACCTCTCACCGCTAGCATCAAATATAGGCAATATTGCTACTTTTGTCATGTTCTGGCTTCAAAGTCGCTTGTTTATCAATTGTATATTGTGTTTGGAGGGGGGATGCGATCGCCTGAAGCCAAATTGCTTTAAGTAATAGACCTCTTGCATAAATCACAAAATTTGAACCCCACCCCGCCAAAGCTACGCTTTGTCTCCCCTCCCCTTACCAAGGGGAGGGGCTGATCGGGGTGGGGTGTTAGGGACTTTTGCAAGATATCTAATGTTTTGCCAAGGGTATGCGTGTAATTAATGTTTGAGTCAGGAAAAATTGAGATAGAAACGCAGCGACTTATTCTGCGAGAATTTAAACTAGAAGACGTTCAACAGCTTGCACCAATACTCGCCAATCCAGGAGTCATGAAATTTTCCCCCACAGGCATTCTTTCAGTTCTAGAAACTCAAGCAAAAATACAAGGTTTTATTGCTTCATATAAAAAATATGGTTTTGGAAAATGGGCTATTACTTTTAAACAAAGTAATCAATTGATAGGTTATTGCGGGATAGCGATTGAACAAATTGATAACAAAGATGAAAGAGAAATTGGATATCGACTAGATCCAAAGTTTTGGGGTCAGGGCTTGGCAACTGAAGCAGCATCAACAGCTATTCGATACGGACTTGAACAATTCAAATTTCCATATATTCTTGGTATTGTTGAACGCGAAAATAAAGCCTCTGTGAGAGTTCTTAAAAAGTTAGGTATGCGACATCAAAGAGAGACAATATTTTTGGGTGTGGAAATGGATGTCTATAGTGTAGAAAGCTCTAGATAAAAATGTATTGGAGCCGATGGAAAGCATACTATCGCTGCTAAATTTGAACGTCATATAGAAATTTAGAGTAGTAAGAGGGGGACAGTGGGAGAAAGAATTTTTCCCCTTGTCCCCCTTGTCTCGCTACTCTGCCAAACCTAAACGATCCAAAATAAAGGCGTAATCAAAAGCTAATTCTTTTAAGCTTTCATAACGCCCAGATGCACCGCCATGTCCAGCACTCATGTTAGTTTTTAACAAGAGAATGTTGTTATCTGTCTTCAATTCTCGTAATTTTGCTGTCCATTTGGCTGGTTCCCAATATTTTACGCGAGAATCATTTAAGCCCGCAGTAATCAGCATATCGGGGTAATCTTTCGCCTCGACGTTATCATAAGGCGAGTAAGATTTCATGTAGTCGTAATAAACCTTGTCGTTGGGATTACCCCATTCTTCCCATTCCATCGCGGAAAGGGGCAAGGAAGTATCTAAGATAGTAGTCACGACATCTACAAATGGGACATCAGCAACTACTACTTTAAATAGTTCGGGACGCATATTTATGACTGCACCCATCAATAAACCACCTGCGCTACCCCCGGAAATAACTAGGCGATCGCTTGCTGTCCATTTTTCGTCAATCAGATATTCCGCACATGCGATAAAATCTGTAAAGGTATTTTTTTTCTGCAAAAACTTACCATCTTCATACCATTTTCGCCCCATTTCCTCGCCACCACGAATATGAGCGATCGCATACACTATCCCCCGATCTAACAGCGTTAATCGAGTTGATGAAAACATCACCGGGTAAGAATAACCGTAAGAACCATATCCTGTGAGATACAAGGGATTTTTACCATCTTTTTTGGTTCCTTCTTTGTAAACAATAGATATGGGGATTTGTGTTCCATCTTTTGCCGTAGCCATCAGCCACTCACTTTTATAGTGGCTTTTATCATAGCCACCGAGGACTTCAGTTTCTTTTTTCAACTCTCGCTTATCAGCTTCCATGTCGTAATCAAAAACAGATAATGGCGTGATTAAAGATGTGTAACTGAAGCGGAGAATATTCGTGTTAAATTCAGGGTTATTTCCTTCCGAAAAGGTATATGTCGGCTCTGGAAAAGTTATATTATTTTCCTTGCCTGTAGATAAGTTTTGGACTCTTGCAGTTTCCAATCCCGCTTTTCTTTCATAAATTACCAAATGATTAGTAAACAAACTCACCCCTGATAGCATCACATCTTCTCGATGGGGAATTACAGTTTGCCAATTTTCTTTATTCGGGGTTGCTACCGGGGTTTTCACCAGTTTAAAGTTGGTTGCTTCGTCATTGGTAACGATGTAGAAGTAATCGCTGTGATGTTCAACATCGTATTCCATCCCTGTAGTACGTGGATGAATTATTTGAAAATCGCCAGTAGGATTATTCGCATCTAAATAATGAATCTCGGTAGTAATGCTACTTGACAAAATCATCAATATGTATGCTTCACTTCGGGTTTTGCCTACATCTAAATTGTAAATATCATCAGGCTCGTGGTAAATTAAAACATCTTCAGTTGTTGGTGTTTGTAGAGTATGCCTAAATAGTTGGTAAGGACGATTTGCAGCGTTGATTTTGGTGTAGAATACCGTTTGATTATCGTTACCCCAAGTTAAGGAAAAATAAGTTTCCGGTATAGTTTCGGAATACAACTGAAACGTGTTCAAATCAAGAAAGAAAAGGGTATATTGTTCAGAGCCGCTAGTATCAGTTGAATAAGCTAATATTTCATGATTAGGGCTGATTTGAAATACACCTAAGCTAAAAAATTCATGCCCTTGCGCTAGTTCATTTTGGTCTAGAAGTACTTCTTCTGGCGCATCGAGACTGCCTTTTTTGCGACAGAAAATTGGGTAAGCTTTTCCTTCTTCGGTGCGAGAGTAATAGTAATAATCATCTTTGCGGAATGGCACTGATAAGTCAGTTTCTTGAATCCGTGCCAACATCTCGTTATAAAGCTTTGTTTGCAAAGCTTCAGTATGTTGCATCATCGCCTCAGTGTAAGCGTTTTCCGCTTCCAGATAAGCGATCGCTTTATTGTTTTCAATATCCCGCAGCCAAAAGTAATCATCAATTCGGCGATCGCCGTGTAATTCCAAAACTTGCGGTTGTTTCTCAGCAGATGGGGGGTTCACAATATGTTGTAAACGGTTATCTTTATTCATAATTTTTCACCTCAATGTCAATGTGTAGTAATTACACCCCTAGTTATGATGAACTAGAAATACCATTAATGTGGGGCGATTTTTTCAGCCTACACAAGCCAATGGCTGGTACAACTCCCAGAATCACCGCAGTAAATCCTTGTCCACTCAAATACAATATCTGAGTCCGGTTTGCTTCGGGAATAAAATCTTGCACCAGCGAAAGTAACCAAATCAAGATACTGATGAAGAAAAATGAACCTGAGGGTAGAAAAGTCCACCACCAAGCATTTGTTGTGTAGCGTCGGAGTACCAGAAATTGGCAAAACCCCAGCCAAATTCCAGAAAATATATATAAAAAAGTTGACAAAATGCCCAAAATAACAGTTTGATTAGCAGATAAAGTTAAATTTGATGATGCAGCGATCGCACTAATATAGCTTATCCATGCTGTAGAAACGCTATTGGAGATCAGCCAACCAAAACAGGTAGCAAGCAGCCACAACCAACCAGAAAGATATCCCCGCAGGACGATCGCTTGATCTGCGCCAAAAATTAAGGCAAAAATTAAATTAGTGCTGAAGCTTTTACCCAAAGAGTACCACGTCAGATGTTGCTGGAAAATACTTGGTGGTATAGTTTCCACAATAGTTTTTTCTAAAGCGATGCTGGCAATTCCACCTACCACCCATCCCAAAAGTGTCAAAATAGAAAATTGGATAAAGAAACTTTGACGCTGGGATCGGGGTATCAAAAGCATTTCCCGCTGAGAATTGTTTGAAGTCAAGGTAAAATTAGAAGAGTTATCAGTTTGCATATCAATTTTCAGAGGGGAAAAGGTTAAAGGGTAAACGGTAAAGGTAAGAAAAAGGGTAAAGGGTAAAGGCTAAGAAAGAAGAAATATTTCCCCCCCTGCTCCCTCTGCTCCCCCTGCTCCCCCTGCTCCCTGCTGCCCCATCTCCCCCTCTCCCCCTCCTGTTTTACGGTAAGCTCCTGAAAAAGCGTAATCCCAGAATGATAAGCTAAACAGTGGCATAAAAAAACGACTTAGGATGAAGTGTTAAATGGGTCTTTCCTTAAGCGCTCCTCATCTCCTACGAGCTGCTCGTGGTGAAGTGTTAGATCGTCCTCCAGTATGGATGATGCGTCAAGCTGGAAGATATATGAAAGCGTATCGAGATTTACGCGAAAAGTATCCATCGTTTCGCGATCGCTCGGAAATTCCCGAAGTAGCGATTGAAATTTCTTTACAACCTTGGCGAGCTTTCCAGCCTGATGGAGTAATTCTATTTTCCGATATTGTGACGCCTCTACCTGGTTTGGGCATTGAAATGGATATTGCTGAAGGCAAAGGTCCAATTATTCAATCACCCCTTCGCTCTCAAGCACAAATCGATCAACTGCGTCCTCTAGAACCAGAAGCATCCCTGCCATTTATCAAAACAATTTTGCAGGCGTTGCGTCAAGAGGTGGACAATCAATCAACGGTGTTGGGCTTTGTCGGTGCGCCGTGGACTTTAGCAGCTTATGCTGTGGAAGGAAAAGGTTCTAAAACCTATTCCGTGATTAAAAATATGGCGTTCTCAGATCCAACGGTTTTGCATAAATTACTGGCAAAATTTGCCGATGCGATCGCTATTTATGCTCGCTACCAAATTGACTGCGGTGCCCAAGTAGTACAAATGTTTGATTCTTGGGCGGGTCAACTCAGCCCCCAAGATTATGACGTTTTTGCTTTGCCCTATCAACAAAGAGTGTTTGAACAAGTCAAGCAAACTCATCCAGATACACCGTTAATTCTGCTAGTTAGCGGTAGTGCAGGTGTGCTGGAAAGGATGGGGAAATCCGGTGCCGATATTGTCACTGTAGACTGGTCAGTAGACATGGCAGATGCACGGGCAAGATTGGGCAAAGAAGTGAAAGTGCAAGGAAACCTCGATCCGGGTGTACTGTTTGGTTCCAAAGAATTTATTCGCGATCGCATTCATGATACCGTTCGCAAAGCTGGTAATTGGGGTCATATTCTCAACCTTGGTCATGGTGTGCTACCCACAACCCCAGAAGAAAATGTCGCTTTCTTCTTTGAAACAGCAAAACAACTGAGTTTAACAGCGGTTACTTAACGTTGTTTGTGCCTAGTGGCTAATACTTAATGACTAATGGTAAAAATGCGATTAGTCATTCTTGTAAACCCTGTTTATGTTGTAATACCAAGTTGCAGGTAAAGGGGAAAATAGCTTCCCCTTACTTTTTTTTGGCAATTTATTGTAAAAATCGATTATGTCCCGACCTGCTAGGTAAGTTGTTGTAGTTGTTAGTTGCTAGATATGCATTCAAAATAGTTAAGCTGTTTAACACCTACAATCAAAAAAATATTTATGAGCCAGAAGCGAATTTTAGTAACTGGTGCCAGTGGATGTGTCGGTCATTACCTGAGTGAAGCTTTAATTAAAGAAACAAATCACGAACTGTATTTGCTGGTAAGAAACCCAAATAAATTGCAAGTCGATACTCAAGCACGTCCTGGTATCACAGTTTTGCAGGGTGATATGCAAGAAATTAGCTTATTTGCAGACTTGCTGAAAACAATTGATACTGCGGTGTTAACGGCGACGGCTTGGGGTGGAGACAACACATTTGAGATTAATGTAAACAAAACGCTAGAGTTAATGAGCCTGTTAGATCCAGATAGATGCGAACAGGTAATTTATTTTTCTACCGCTAGCGTTTTAGGTCGCGACGAACAACCACTAAAGGAAGCTGGGGAAATAGGGATAGATTACGTTCGGTCTAAGTACGATTGTTTACATAAAGTACCAAAATTAGATATTGCACCCAAAGTTACCACAGTTTTTCCCACTTTAGTTTTAGGTGGCGAAACTGACAAACCTTATTCTCATATTTCTCCAGGTATTTCAGAAGTCACAAAATATATTGATTTAATTCGTTTTTTGCAAGTTGACGGTAGTTTCCACTTCATTCACGGGCGAGATATTGCCACAGTCGTGCGATATTTAATTGATAATCCACCCAAAGAAAATCAATCGCGAAAATTGGTTTTAGGTCAAGCGCAGTTAACAGCAAACCAAGCAATTGAAGATGTTTGCGCTTATCTGGGTAAAAAAATAATCTTTCGCATTCCCCTATCATTGTCGCTAGCTAATGTCATAATCGCTGTATTTCGCATTCAGATGGATGCTTGGAGTCGGTTCTGCATGAACTATCGCCATTTTATTTACAAAAATGCCATCAATCCTGCAACTTTCGGTTTACCAAATTATTGCGCCACCATGAGCGATGTTTTGAAAATTAGCGGTGTTAAACCTGCTAATACCAATTCTCTGTAAAAATAATTTCAATTAGCCCACCTGCGTGGGCTTCCCTAGATCATGGTGAAGTAATAAATCATACCAATGTATGCAAGTAAGGAACCAGGCGATCGCTAATACGTCTCATAAATCATTGTTAAAACAAAATAAAACTAGCAAAAAGTCAACTACTCTTAGTTTTAGCTAGATTAATAACAGTTAAAAAAAGAACCATAACGTGAGGATTTCTACTACATGCGAATTTTACTGGTGTATCCTATATTTCCCAAAACCTTTTGGTCATACGAAAAAATCTTGGAATTAGTTAATCGCAAGGTTTTATTACCACCTTTAGGTTTGGTGACAGTGGCAGCGATTTTGCCGCAAGAATGGGAATTCAAACTTGTGGATCGCAACATTCGCAGTGCAACTGAAGAAGAATGGGCATGGGCAGATGTGGTGATTTTATCCGCAATGATTGTCCAAAAAGCAGATTTACTCGACCAAATTAAAGAAGCAAAAAGACGTGGAAAGTTAGTTGCGGTGGGTGGTCCTTACCCGACTTCCGTACCGCACGAAGTTGAGGGAGTAGGTGCAGATTTTCTCATTCTTGATGAAGGAGAAATTACTCTGCCAATGTTTATTGATGCAATTAAGCGAGGGGAAACATCAGGCGTTTTCCGCGCTACCGAAAAACCCGATGTGACATCTACACCCATACCCCGCTTTGATTTACTAGAGCTTGATGCTTATGACATGATGTCAGTTCAGTTTTCGCGGGGTTGCCCTTTTCAATGCGAATTTTGTGACATCATTGTTCTTTATGGTCGCAAACCGCGTACCAAAACACCAGCACAACTATTAGCTGAATTAGATTGTCTTTACAATTTGGGTTGGCGTCGTGGTATTTTCATGGTGGATGACAACTTTATCGGCAACAAACGTAACGTTAAATTGTTGCTGAAAGAGTTAAAAATTTGGATGGCAGAACATCAGTATCCCTTTGCGTTTGACACGGAAGCATCAATTGATTTAGCGCAAGATCCAGAAATGATGGAGTTGATGGTTGAGTGCGGTTTCGCTGCCGTATTCTTAGGAATTGAAACACCAGATGAAGACAGTTTACAACTAACGAAGAAGTTTCAAAATACCCGCAGTTCGCTAACAGAAGCGGTGGAAAGCATTATTAAAGCTGGATTGCGCCCGATGGCTGGCTTTATTATCGGCTTTGATAACGAAAAAGCAGGTGCAGGCGATCGCATTGTCCGTTTTGCCGAATTAGCAGCAATTCCCTCTACCACCTTTGCCATGTTGCAAGCGCTACCCAATACAGCATTGTGGCATCGCGTGAAAAAAGAAGGACGACTCCGCGAAAATCAAGACGGCAACATCAACCAGACGACTTTGATGAACTTTATCGCCACCCGTCCTTTAGAAGATATTGCCAGAGAATATATTGATGCATTTTGTGCTTTATACGACCCAGTAAAATATTTAGACCGCACCTATCGCTGCTTTCTGATGATGGGTGGTCCAAGTTGGACACGACCAGCCAAGATGCCAGAATTGGTGATTGTGAAAGCATTCCTAATTATTATCTGGCGACAAGGAATCAAACGCGAAACTCGCTGGAAATTCTGGCATCACTTGTTTAGCATCATCAAGCGTAACCCAAGAGCTGTAGAGCATTACCTCTCAGCCTGCGCTCATATCGAACATTTCTGCGAGTATCGTCAAATTGTGCGCGACCAAATTGAATCTCAGTTAGCTGAGTATTTAGCACAAGGTGCAGAAAAGCCCTATGAAGTGATTTCGGCAAAAGTTGAGGCGATCGCAAGTTAAACTCATTCCAATGCACCTGCACCCTAGAAGAGTGTAGCTATACGAACAAAGCCCACCTACGTGGGCTACAATTTTTTTAGCCTGCCTCCGCAGGCTTTGTTCATAGAGCCTCAGGCTTATAGCCTGTAGGGTATTTTATCCGCAACGATGCTCCCCATAAAAAGGGATCGCTTAATTACTCACGTCACTTAAGAGCGATCGCTTTATCTTTTTATTAGCTTTTGACACTCCCAGCCACTTTAGTGGCTGGGATTCTAGGTTCAGTGACATAACTTGCTCAAGCAGGTTTTCACCAACTAAAGTAGAGGTTCCATCTCCCCAAGCGTTAATTCGGGAGTGCCCCTCCCTACTCGTTTTTCAAAAAAAGATAAACTCGCATTGTTCAAGATTTCACAAACCGCTAAAGCGTTAGCCTTGCATACGTGATACCCGATCGTATTTATTCCGTCGTTGCTTATACTTGAACCAAGTCTATTTAAATTCTTGCATATTAACTCGCAATTGGCAATGCAGATACAAAGATTGAATGCGACTAAAGTCGCGCGTGTCGCTTATATCCCAGGTCTAAAGACACGCTCGTTTTACGCTTCCCGCATGCCTCTATAAGATGAGCAGTCAAACTCCGAATAGAAAAAAATTGATTCTATAAACTGTGTATTTTCTACCAATAAGAATATGCCATTAGATAGACCTCTTGTACCAGCCCTCTCAATATTGACAAATAACATATTTTATGGTTTTGCTTCATGGAATAGCATCAAGAGTTGCTTTGTATTGCTTGAGCTTTCGAGCAGTGGAACAGTGGGGATGTTTGCCATCAACGGAG
>JAESFM010000091.1_pt1 | contig 41933 bp, 35 predicted proteins | sample 9266171 | NCBI WGS metagenome assembly JAESFM01 (sample SAMN14505069, study PRJNA617099) | algae metagenome | isolation source: Hassallia sp. WJT32-NPBG1 and co-occurring heterotrophs from well developed... | place: USA: Mojave Desert, Joshua Tree National Park, California | collected 2006-06-22 | reverse complement strand
TTCGCATAGATTTACCTATATATCACCTCTGTACTACCAGCGTAGTATATTTTCCTCTTTTTTAGGTAATCTTCTGCCGGGAAGGGAGTAATACCTGCCCCTTTCCTTATCCCGAACTCAGGTTAACTACTATCCACTAACCACCAACAACCAAGTACTAACAATTTACTTAATGCGATATATAAAACTTAATGCAGTATTGAAAGCGTATTCAACTGCTTTTGATTTACTTGGTAAAGCTTCTTGCCAGATTCGATAATCGTTATAGCCAATAATTATATTTACTATTTCATCAATTCTGATTTTATTCAGCACTTTGTATTGTTTAGCTTCAAAATCTTTTGCTGTACCACCGAATTCTAAAACTTCGTGTGCGGCTTTAATAAAGCTATCTAAAACTCTTTGCATATATTTTTTTCCGGCATTTTCTGTAAACACAGATGATGCTTTGAAAGCCTTAAATTCTACTAAAAGCAAATCGGCAATTTTTCTTCCTTCTGAAGTATTCCAGCTTAAAGGAAGTTGTATATCAAAATACTCGGATTGATTATATTTACTGTTGAGATAATCATGAATATTTTCGGCTAATCGAGCCAGTTTTTTACCAGCTAACAATTCCTCAAGAAGATTTGCGCTTGTGTCGATAGATAAGTCACGGAATACTTTTTCTTCCATGAGCGAACATTCATACACAAGATAAGTCCAAATTCCTGGGTTTGTTTCATCTGCAATTTCCCTCTGGTAAAAAGTTATTGTTGCGTCTTCCTTACACTTGAAATATGCACTTTTAATATTTTCTAATGTAGAAAAACTCTTCCTCGGTGAGGAACGCATAATATGAAGAAAAATTCCAGCAATATGATGAGTCTGAGTCTCTACTTGGATATACCGTTTTCCACTACTAATAAAGCCATGTAAACAAATTGCCATTGATTTTTCCTTTTGTATCGTTCATCACATTGTTGGCAGATGCATTAGCATAAGCGCGAAAGGTAAGTTAAGGAACACAAAATATCGCTTATTAGAGCCACCCTTAATCTTGTGTATTAAGGTTGCTAGTTTTTCTTTTAACTGAAATCTCTAGTTGTGGTTGATTAGTTTTGTAAAAAAGCCTCATATTTCCTGCTGAATCAAGAAGTATTTCTTACTATTGATTTTTTTATTGAAAATTTAATTGATGGTTAACAGTTCACTGTCAACTATCACACCTTGAACATTTACAATTAGCCATTTTTGAATTTTCACAACTGCGTTAAATGCATACTATGCACGAATGCCAAAGATATTGTTCCCACAAGTATATATAAACTAACAGTTTGGAAAAAATATAATTTTCTTAACTTATCTTTGTTAATGAAATATTTGTAAATTTTTGTAAATAAATTCTCTAAAATACTGGCAAGGTGTTAAAAAAAAGATTTGACAACATCTGCTTAGAATAGTTATTTATTTTTTTGTTTTAAAGTAAAATTTGCTGCAAAATCAACTCAACTATTAAAACTAAATTTTTGGCAATGTCATCAGATTTTATGTGGTCTTAGTTCGGAATTTTTAGCTTGTGCTAGGTTGATTGTTAATTATCGAGCATGTTCTGACTCAATACTTTTGGAAAGAAAAATTAAGATAGGAAAAATAGTATAGCGCATCTAACTTTGTCGCAGCTTGTGCAAGAAAAAGTTAGTCAAGTCACATTAGTAACCGTTTAAAAATTTACCTTAAGTAATAACTCTTATATGAACTAGGGTAATGGAAACTCAAACAAAACAATATTTGGCGATCGCTTAACTAAAACATGGCTTGAGGAATACTCGATGTGATGTTCAAATATTCTACGTGGCAAATGTAGCCTACCTTGATATTGAATAAGCGATCGCGCTAAATAAAAAACAGCCTATTTAATCATCAGAAATCAACCTAGCATTTGACAAAAGGTGGAAACCGCCAAAACACTAACGATTGCAGTACTAGCTACCCCAAACTTTCTGCAAAACGGTATTCGGTGAAATATCAGCGACTCTATCCGTAGGAGATTTGATTGCCAAAAATTTATCACTCTTAGGTAACAACTTGGCTGGCTCTGTGGAACCAAATAAAGCAATTGTATAAGTTTGTACCGCTACACTTAGTTGCATAGGTGCACTCTCAATACACAACATCAAATTTGCCCCGCCAATCATGGCGGCTAACTTGCCGATATCATCTGGGGAGGTTATTTTAACATATGACGAGGACTCAACAATTGAGCGCAGAAATTCATCTTCTGCTTGTTTGACTACTACCACAGGCATTTCTGGTTGCTTGCTGCGGAAATCTTGAATAATTTGCAGCCAACTTTCCACAGGATAGACATTATCGGCACCTTTGCTTTGGGCTAACTCGCTAGAACCCGCGTAAATCAAGATGTAACCTGTTTCATGTACATCTAAACGTTTTTGTTCTTTTTCTGCCCATTCAATATCGCTTAAAGGTATATTGACCGTTAAATCCGGGCAAGTAGATTGAATGCCCAAAGCTCTAAGTAGGTCATGATACATTTGTGCAGTATACTGCGATTGTTTAAGCCGCACTGAGTTGGTAAGAAAAACAGATCCTTTGCCTTGGTAGCCTATCCGTGTAGGGATTCCGGTCAACCAAAGTATAAGACCAATTAACCAGCTTTGTTCTAAAATAATGGCTGCATCGTACTCGCGATCGCGAATCATACCCACCAAGTTACCCCAATCTGCCATACTGTTGCGGTCTTGGAAATCAAATGTCAGTATCTCGTTAACTGACTTGCTCACCCGGTAGGCAGCTTTTGATCGGGGTTCAATAACAACATCTATCTGAGCTGAAGGTAATGAACGCTTCAGGTCATCTAGAGTCGGAAAGAAGAGAATTTGGTCGCCAATTCCACCGGGAACAAGGGCTACTATTCGCATAAGATTTATTTACGCTTACTCGCTACTTATTTTAGGAGAATATAGGATTGGGGCATAGGGTATAGGGGAGGCAGTGCGTTGGACGGGTTTCCCGGCTTGTTCGCGTTCGCCCTTGGCGTTGCCGCAGGCTAGCGTCTCCGTAAGGAGAAGCAACTGCCGTCATGGGGCATGGGGCAGGAGGAAGGGTGAAGGGGGAAAGGGGAAGGGAAAAAGGGAAAATATTTCTTTTTTCTTGCCCTTTACCCTTTTCCCCTCTTCAAATCCCCAGTCCCCAGTACCCAGTCCCTAATCCCTAGATTGAGGAAAACTGTGCATTTACTAATTCCAGCTGCGGGGATGGGACGAAGGATGGGAAGCGATCGCAATAAACTTTTGTTACTCGTGCGATCGCAACCGATAATTAGTTGGACTCTCAAAGCCGCTGAAGCAGCGTGTAAAATCACTTGGATTGGGATTATTGCTCAACCTACCGACTGGCAAGACCTCCAGACAATTATTCAAAAAGAAAAATTAACTAAACCTGTGGAATTGATCAAAGGCGGCTCCACACGCCAAGAATCAGTTTACAATGGCTTACTGGCATTACCAACTGCCGCAGAGCAAGTCTTGATTCACGATGGAGCCAGATGTCTTGCCACACCGGATTTATTTGATTCTTGTGCAGAAGCCATTCGCCATCATTCTGGTTTGATCGCCGCCATACCTGTCAAGGATACTATCAAAGTTGTCGATGAAAATGGCATAATTCAAAGTACTCCTGACCGACGGCAGCTGCGTGCCGCACAAACTCCCCAAGGTTTTGATGTCAAATTGTTGAAACAATGCCACGCTGAAGGTGTCCGTCAGGGTTGGGAAGTGACTGACGATGCAGCTTTGTTTGAAAAGTGCGGCTACAGCGTTGCAATTGTCCAAGGGGAAGAAACAAATTTGAAGGTGACTACTCCACAAGATTTAGCGATCGCCGAATTCATCCTCAAAGCCAGAGAGCAGGGGTAAAAAAATAATTTTTCATTTTAATATTTATGCAAAATAATGATATAATCCCACACACTTACTTCTAACTGTGTAAGTATGAGTCAGTCAGTTGTCATTTGCTCTCTGACTAATGACTCTTGACCCTTCGGGTGACGCTCCTCCGTCGCTAACGCTGCGCTAACACCACATGCGTGACTGCCGGGAAACCCGTCCAACGCAGTGGTTCACCAATGACTAGTGACCAATGATTACAGCCACAGCCAACAAGATAGAAGCGATTCTCTATTTAAAAGGTAAGCCCCTGTCGCTCGGTGAAATCGCCGAGTACGCCGCGTGCGATCGCGCTACTGTTGAGGAAGGCATAATCGAATTAATCGACAACTATGCCCACAGAGATGGCGCTTTAGAAGTTGTAGAAACCCCAGCAGGTTACTGTCTGCAACTGCGGTCAGATTTTCATGAATTAGTGCAAACCATCATACCAGTGGAATTGGGCTTGGGGGCATTGCGAACTTTAGCAGCGATCGCTCTTAATAGCCCCATCCTTCAAACCGATTTGATTAACCTGCGGGGTTCGGGAGTATATCAACACGTTCCCGAACTAGTCGAACTCGGTTTTGTCAGAAAACGCCGAGATAATGAATCTCGGTCTTATTCACTACAAATTACTCCGAAATTTCATCAATATTTCCAAATTGAGCAACTTCCCGAACCATTCGACCGCAGCCAAGAACAACGACAATTAGAACTAGACTTCAAAACTGAACCAGAAAAACCTGACTTTGTGCCTCCTGACTCCCGTAGAGACGCGATTAATCGCGTCTCTACAACTCCTAACTCCGTGCCTCCTGACTCCTGACCCCTGACTCCTTCTCCATAAATGGCACTGCAAAGAAAGCTAAAAACATCAGCCTGAGGACAGATGTAGAACTGTCAGAGGTTGTCTTTCGGATAAGTTCCCGCCTAATACCTGTGGGGAATGCATTAGCCTCGTTGAATGGTTTAGAGTAGAAATAGCAACTCAGCTAGCATAACTGCCAATGGTGTTTAATCCTAACTTTTTGAATGACAACTCTGAGGAACACCCTAATCAGCTTGTTTCCGACAATTCTGACGAATACCCAAATCAGTTACTCAAATATCTACAGCACCAGTCTCCTGAAGTTTTAGCGCGTGTCGCGCAGTCCGTCAGCCCGGAAATTAAACAAATAATTTCCCAAAACGTTCAAGGGCTTGTGGGAATGCTCCCAGCGGAAAACTTCCACGTGCAAATTACAACAGACCGGGAGAATCTAGCTGGTCTTTTAGCATCGGCGATGATGACAGGGTATTTCTTGCGCCAGATGGAACAGCGGATGCAGTTAGAAAATTTGAGTAACAATCAATAGTCAGTGGATAGTGGGAATTTGAAGAAGGGGAAAGGGGAATGTGAGCGTGTAAGCGTGCCCACGCTCCATTCAACAACGCTCCATCCAACAGACTATTTTTGAGGATAAGCCCCAGACACTACTTTGACCGCTTGAATTTTTCCATTGCGATTCACTTCTATCTGTAGGATGTCTCCAACTGAACTGGACTCTACCACCTTCTGTACTTGAGCCGCTGTTTTGATTGGTTTTCCGTTAAGTTTTTGAATCAAGTCTCCAGGAAGTAGTCCTCCCTTTTGTGCTGGTGATTTTTCTAGAACTCCCTTAACGACAACACCGCTGTCTTGGCGAATGTTCAGATTACTTTCTTGATTAATCTGTTGTTTTTTGCTGGGAGAAAGATCAACCATTTCAATCCCTAAAAAAGGATGTTCAGCACGCCCTTTAGTAAACAGTTCTGACGCGATGCGGGCGGCAGTTTCGATGGGAATAGCAAAACCGAGTCCTTGAGCATCGGCGCGGATAGCAGTGTTAACGCCAATCACCTCGCCTTGGGCGTTTAACAAAGGTCCACCGGAATTACCTGGGTTAATCGCCGCATCAGTTTGGATAAAACTGACTCGCTTATCTGGGATACCGACTTGAACACTAGTGCGATCGGTTGCGCTGATGATGCCAATAGTGACAGTATTATCTAAACCGAGAGGATTACCAATAGCGATCGCCCACTGTCCGGGTATTAAGTTTTGCGAATTACCCAGCTTGACAGTTGGCAACTTATCACCATTAATTTTTACTACTGCCACATCTGTAATCGGATCGACTCCCGACACTTTACCCTCAAAAGTCCGACCATCTTTGAGAGTAACTAATACTGTATCTGTGTCTGCTACCACATGAGCATTAGTTAGCAATTCTCCATTTTGACTCAAAATAAATCCAGACCCCGTACCGCGTTCGATTCGCTCTTGCGGAACTGGTTGTTCATCCTCCCCAAAAAATCGCCGCAAAAGGGGATTTTTTAAAGCGTCAGAAATTGGATTGGCGACTTTCCGAGTAGCATTAATTCGCACCACCGCAGGTCCAGTTTTTTGCACAGCAGTGGCAATAAAATTTACATTATCACCGCCAGTAGCACCCATCATTCCCCCAACGGGATTAGGTGCTACAGTTTGTGGAGGCAAAGCCACTGTCACAGCTTTTAGATCTTGAAACGGGCGACTTTGTGGCAGGATAAAGCGACCGCCTAACAATCCTGCACCGCCGCCGATAGCCAATAAGGACAGATAAAGGGCTAGTTTTTTTACGGGTAACTTCATAATTTTTACTTTCATAGACAGCAATGCAGATGCTAACTTCTAAGTTTAGTCAAGCTAGGGGCTAGTTAACAGATGCTTGAGAGCCTAATTTCAGAATAAAGACGGTCAAATTTTGGATTTTATGGGGAGTTGTTAGTACTTAGTAGTTATTTGTTAGTGGAGAGTTGTTCTACTAACCACTATGCACTATCAACTAACTGTTGTTAGTGGTAACTTGTTCTACCAACCATCAACCAATCCCCAAAACCCAAACTAAAATCTAAAATTAAGGCTCTCTTGACTTGTATACATGACTTTTCCCTTTCGTCAACAGTTTTTGTGTTTCCTAGTCAGTGTCCTTGGGCTAGTGTCAACAATCCCATCAAAAAGCGCTAACGCTGCTGTTCCAGGTTGCCCCACCCCAGCCCTTGAACGTTTCCAACGCCATAAAGTTGCTTCTGGCGAAACTTTAGAAAGCATAGCCCAGCGGTACAATCTCACCCCAACAACTATTATCGGCATGAATCCGGATTTGCGAAACCGCAAAGTAGCCGTGGGTAACGAAATTTTGGTTCCTCCCTACGATGGAATTGTGGTGGAAGTGCCTCGCGGACAAACTTGGCGAGAAGTCGCAGCAAAGTATAAAATCCGTGCTGACGCGCTGTTTGAAGTCAATGGCTGTGAAAAAGATCCTAGAGTCGTGTTTGTACCGCAGGGGAATTCATCGCGGAGTCGTCCAGTAACTGATTCCACCACAGCTAGTAGCACAACTCCTATTAAGTTTACTGGGTATCCTTTGCCACAAGCTGCGAAAGTGGCATTACCTTATGGTTGGCAGATTAATCCTTCGACAAGCGAAGTTTTCTTTCACAGTGGTGTAGATTTGTTAACAACCGTGGGAACTCCAGTAAACGCGATCGCACCAGGAACCGTAGTCTTTGCTGGTAATCAAGGCACTTACGGCAACTTAGTAATAATTAATCACGCCGGCAAATTACAAAGCCGCTACGCCCATCTTGAAAATATCAAAGTATCTGTCGGTCAGCAAGTCAAACAGCAAGACGAAATAGGAACCGTAGGAACAACCGGAAAACCTACTGCCACACAACCCCATCTTCATTTTGAAATACGTTCCAGTTCAGATTTAGGTTGGGTAGCCAAAGACCCAAATCAGTATATGCAGCGATGAAGGAGAAGAGGGGGAGTGGGGAGTGGTGAGTTCCCTCGTTCCCAGCCTCAGACTAGGAATGAATCCTATGAGGCTCTGCCTCGCATTATCCCTCAATTAAAGGAAGGCAGAGCCTTTCTTAGGACGTTCCTAGTCTCAGACTAGGAACGAGGATAAGAGGATAAATGCAAATAAAGTTACAAAAATGATTCCGTAGATTTAACTAGACGCATTCCTGCCGCAGCAAATCGCTCAAACGCCGCATCAGCTTGCTCAGTATAATCCACCACCCCGTCCACAACGACAGGCGAAGTGCAATCTTCCAGCAGATAGATTTTTTTAGCAAGCGTAGAATCTATCTGCTGAATTTCTGTTAACAAATCGTCAATAGTCCAAGCAACGCAGTGACTTTTAGCTTGTCCGGCAATGATAACAGCATCATAGTCTAAAAGCTGTTTAATTAAACGTGTATTCTTTTGGGCGATCGCACTTTTATCTACACCTTCTAAAACCTCTGGACGCAGGACAGAATAATTTTCTGTTAAAGGATTATCGCCTTTGATTTCAAATTGCGTTTGACTCTTACGAGCTATACAGTGAAAAAATATCGCTTCCTCGACAGATGAAACCAAAGCGTGACCAATACCGCCTAACATAGAATGATAAAACCAAACTGTTAGCGGATATTTGCCATTTTGAGTTAGTTGTTTAACGTAATGGTAAGCATGTTTTTCTAAAAAATCATAACTATAGCCAAGGCTGAAAGCAACTGCGGGGTTAACTTTCCAAATTCCTTTTTCAATGTCTGCCGGCGTGATGTTAGAAGCAGCGGGTGTGGGATGTTCACCTGCGGCATTCACCCAGAAAATAGGATGAAAAATTTGCATGGCTGTGTGAGTGTCCATCGTCGGTACAATTGTCGTAATCACGCCTAAATTACGATAGATAAATTCGCACAATCGCTGATTATCATCCACCGCGCCAGTCTCGGATTTTCCACCTACGAATAATTCAAATTCGGGGATGCAAAAGGTGTTTTGTACATCAATTAAAAGTAGACAAACGCGAGTATTGTCTGTTGATGCGGGTTTGATATTGTGTTCTTTAGCCCATGCTTGGGCTTCTGCTGCACGTTGTTGATAAGGTACGCGCCAGACTTCGCTTACTTTCTCGGGGTGATAATGTGAGGGAATGGGAAGTTGGGTTGTTATTTGGGTATTCATAGAAAATTTGCACTTATTTTTTAAAGTATTATGATTGCTGAAATGAAAAATAATGCTTTATCTAACATGTAGAATTAGACAATATAGTAATAAGTTTACTTTAGCGGGTGGTGTGAGCGATCGCCTTTAATATAACGATTACACCAGCAACAGGTAAAAGCCAGATTCTTGGCTGATCTTATTCATCTCTTCCCCACCATCTACATCCTCTATAATCTTCGCTAGCATGAGTAACAGTGCAATATTTGTTACCTATGGTTAATGATACACATTTACTCACAAACCTTTACAACGCCTTTAACCCCTTTGAACCCTTACCCGCAGGCGATCCAAAGTATGTAGATTGTCAGGAAGTGCGGGGAGATGCGGATATTTTGAATGAGTTAGGAAACCGGATGCGACTGGCAAATAATAACACTTGCCAATTGTATTCTGGACATCGGGGTGGAGGGAAATCTACAGAACTGCTGAGGTTAAAGCAATATTTAGAGAATCGGCAATTTTATGTAGTCTATTTTGCCGCAGATGAAGAGGATATAGACTCAGAAGATGCCCAGTATACAGATATTCTCCTCGCCTGTACCCGTCATTTACTCAAAGATTTACAGAAAATCGCCAATCCTCGTCCGGTGTTGAACTGGCTAAAAGACCGCTGGGTAGAGTTGAAAGATTTGGCGCAGACTCCGATAGAGTTTGAGAGTATGGAAGTAGAAGCGCAACTTTCGCAGTTTGCCAAGCTGACAGCAAATTTAAGAGCAGTTCCGGAATTACGTCAACAAATTCGCCAAAAAATTAATCCCCACACTGTCACCTTAACTAAGGTGTTGAATGAGTTTTTAGCGGATGCGAAAAAGCATTTACCCAACGGCAGTACTCAATTAGCGATAATTGTAGATAATTTAGACCGGATGGTGTTAGTTAAAGATGGAGATAACACCAACCATGAGGAAGTTTTTTTAGACCGCAGCGAACAACTCAAAGCTTTGGATTGCCATTTAATTTACACTGCCCCCATTTCTATGCTCTATTCTAAACGAGCGACAGACCTCTGGGATATTTACGGTGAATGCCTGATTTTGCCGATGATTATGGTCAAGACTCACAAAGGGGAAATTTACGAACCAGGACTCAAGAAAGTTAAAGAAGTAATTAGCAAGCGAGTCCGGCAAATTGCACCGGAACTCTCATTAGAAAAGGAAATTTTTGACAATTCTCAAACCTTGGAAAAACTCTGTTTGATGAGTGGAGGTCATGTGAGAAATTTGCTATTGTTAACTCAAGTTGCCATTGGAAGCACTGAAGAGTTACCAATTTCTGAAAAAGCGGTGCGACGAGCAGTTACTCAAGCTAGAGATACTTATCGCCGCGCAGTGGAAAATCATCAATGGTGTTTATTGTCGGAAGTCTCAGTTTCTAAGCGCATCATTAATGATGACCAGTATCGGAGTTTGATGTATAATCGCTGTCTTTTAGAATACCGCTATTTGGATGAAGATGGAGAGATGCAGCGTTGGTATGATATTCATCCACTGATTCAAGGAATTCCCGAATTTAAAGAAGCTGTGGCAAAACTTCCATGAAACTCATATTTTGCAATGATACCAACAACCGCCAACGATTAAAATCCTTGGCTCATAGCAAAAGTCCTCTCAACAGGACTAAAGATTGTGAGGTTAAAATTTAAGTCCATTTCAATGGACTTATGCTATTAGCCCGAAAATTGATTTTCGGGGGGGTTTGGACGCTAATTGAGAATGCTGCAAGATGTTAGTTTAAACCGACTTTAGCTATGTGCGAGGAAATTGATTTACGGGCAGGATATGGTGCTAATTAAAAATAGCAAAACTTCCATGAACCAAAATTTAAGTGATTGGGATGATGATTTACCCCCAGAACCAGAGGAAGCCTATCAAGACTTACTCCGCGCACTCAAGCGTAAATCAGCTTTTGGGTTATTTTTTGTGCAATGTACACCTGCGGAATCAGACAGTTTAATTGCCAAACTTCCGGAGGATATTCCCCAGAAAAAAATTGTAGTGCTGCGCTTGGTCGAGCCGATTGATAATTTATATCAGCGAGTGGCGGAACTTGTTAAAGACAAGCAAGTTGATATTTTATTGATTAAAGGTCTGGAATATTCTTTATACAAGTATGAACAAAGAACCTTTGGCGAAATAACAGAGGGACAATTCAGCAATTTAGCTAGTGTTCCGCCAATTTTAAATCATTTAAACCAGCAGCGGGAACGCTTTAGAGATGATTTCCCGTTTTGCTTTGTTTTTCTCTTGCGGTCATTTTCAATTAACTATTTAATTCACCGCGCACCAGATTTTTTTGATTGGCGTTCTGGCGTATTTGAATTACCCACAACACCAGAAGCTGTAGAGGAAGAATCAACTCGTCTACTAGATGAAGCCGACTATGAGGAATATTTGAAACTCAGTCAGGAAAAAAAGATAGAGAAAGTCCTGGAAATTCAAGACCTTCTGAGAGAAAAACATCAAACAGAAATTCGAAAGGCAAGGTTATTCTTTCAACTGGGAAATTTGTTAGTTGCTGCTAAGGAATATGAAGGAGCAATAGCATTTTATAACGAAGCTGTAAAAATAATATTTGATTATTACCAAGCTCGGTACAACCGAGGTATTGCACTACAGAATTTAGGACGCTACGAAGAAGCGATCGCCTCTTTTGACGAAGCTGTGAAAATCAAACCAGATTTCTACTTAGCTTGGAATAACCGAGGGGCTGTGCTATGCGATCGCCTGCAACGGTATGAAGACGCGATCACAGCTTTTGATCAAGCTGTTTACATTCAACCAGAATTTCACGAAGCTTGGTACAACAAAGGTATTGCCCTATTTAAGTCAGGACGCTATGAGGAAGCGATCGCCTCTTTTGACAAAGCGTTAAAAATTAAACCTGATGACCACAAATATTGGTTGGCTCGTGGCAATGCACTGCATGAATTAGACTTTTTGGAAGAGGCGTTGGTTAGCTACAACAAAGCCTTTGAGTTAAAACCTGACTACGCTGAAGCTTCACATCCTCCAGCCAACGCACTAGAAGAATTCGGTGATGATGAGGTGAACGCTAGCTACAGCAAAGTTATAGAAATCTTTCTGGAGAACTACAATTTTTCATACAAACTGGAAAGTAAATCATCTGGTGTAGTTGGCTACGAAGAGCAAAAACCCATTCCTTTGGTAGCGCAAAAACTAGTGCAATATTGGCGAGCGCGTCTGGCTAGTGAGTGCCCAGAACAAAGTGTAGCAAACAGGGAAAGTATTATTCTCTGGCTTTTGGGAAGGAACTCACAACGGTTTGACTTACTAAATTCTAAAGAGTTAGATATTGCCAAACAAGCGATGGAATATCGCTATCGGGTTTTACGTCAACGCTACTTGGGTATAGCGCGAGAACGTGCTTATCGCAATTTAATCACTCAGCTAGGAAGTTTAGTTACATTACGGAATAAAATCCAGACTTGGATTTCTCTGAGTCGCGATCGCCAACGCAGTGTCGTGGACGTATTACAAGAAGTACTCCAGGAATTACTACAAGGCGATAACTACATGCAACAGCAAATGGCTTGGATCACCGAGTCTACAACCGATGCCAGACTCCATAACTCTTTGCTGTTTGCCAGCATGGAAGAATATTGCTTGCGACCAGTACGCGATCAGCCGTTATTGGCTTACCGTTTCGTCAATTACTTGCGTCGCACCCAACGTGGTGGTTTAACCCAAGTGCCGGGTAGTGATTTAATTAGACTAGTTTCCGAAGAAATTCTTACAGACGACAACGACAACCGCGTTAACTTAGCCGATAATCAGGCGATCGCCGAATATCAAGAAGCACAACAAGTAGAAGAACAGCAACTACTACGGAACGCAGTCAAGCTAGAATTTGAAACTTATCTCCAAGAAAATTTAGGGCAAGACGCAGTACAGTGGCTGCGACTGTATATGCAAGGCAAGTCCCAAGACGAAATCGCCAAAAAACTGAGTAAGCCAATTAAGGAAGTTTACCGTCTGCGGGAGAAAATTACCAACCATGCCGTACGTTTGTTTGCCGTCAAAGGCAAACCGGAATTAGTAGATAACTGGCTAGAAATTTCTCTAGACGAACACAACTTGGGATTAACACCGCAGAAATGGCAGCAATTACATGAAAAATTGACTTCTACCGAGCGGCAGCTATTGGAACTGCGAAAAGCAGGCAAATCCATCGAAGAAATCGCTAAACAGTTAAAACTAAAAACACATCAGGTTATGGGCGAATGGAGTAAAATCTATCTCGCGGCTCAAAATTTAAGAAGTCAAGAGTAATATTAATTATCAATATGTCTTATTAGCGCCCTCTCACTCCAGTTGCAACAGGAACTTAAATAAAAAGCGAATCTCCACACCTCTAAAATTAAGTAACATTGCATCCCCCAAAAGTAAGAGTTTGAGGCGAAATCTGTGTTGTAAAATAGACATAGAAGGATTCGGGGGACCATATTACTGGTCATAAACGCCTATAGAGACTATCTTTGGTAATCTCCAAGGACTAAAATCCAGCCAGCTGAAACAACTAGCTAGGCTGTATCACCAGCGCATACCGGGCGATCGCCTGACGACGCCGGAATTCTCCCAGCGACTGGCAGCAATTAGTACAGAAATCAATCAAGCGGTGTGTGCCTACCTCAATCGTCGTGGACAAGTTATCCGCGTTGGGGTAGGTTCACCGCGTCAAACGCAAATCCCACTGTTGGAATTGCCCCGTTATGGTGCAGAACGACTCAGCGGTATTCGTTGTATCTCTACTCATCTAAAGTCAGAACCGCCCAACGAAGCGGCGCTGACATCGATGGCACTACAACGACTAGATGCCCTGGTTGTGCTAAATATAACCGGAAGTGGATTTCAAAAGCGGGGTGGTGGCGCTACTGGGTACGTCAAAGAAGCTTATTTAGCGCACCTGACCGCTCAAGAATCTCGCGTAGCGATCGCAAGTCCGGCTTCGCTCACAGCATCGAGCAATATTCCATCTCCAAGTTGGAATATATCAGCGCCTCTGAGCTTAGACGTGCTGACAGACCAGGATTTTCTCGACTTGGTGGAAGCACTAGAAGCAGACTTCGGGCGGCAATTTGTTGCTCAAGAAGTAGATGCCGATCGCGATAGCGTTTTGATTGTCGGTGTATTTACTAATGATACGACACCCCAACAATTCCAAGATACATTAGCAGAATTGGCACGGTTGGTCGATACCGCCGGGGGAGACGTATTGCAGACAGTGCAACAAAAGCGATCGCGCATTCATCCGCAAACAGTAGTCGGCGAAGGTAAAGTGCAAGAAATTGCCCTCACCGCCCAAACCATCGGCGCAAACCTTGTCGTCTTTGACCGCGACCTCTCACCCGCACAAGTCCGTAACTTAGAATTACAAATTGGTGTCCGGGTAGTTGACCGCACCGAAGTTATTTTAGATATCTTTGCCCAACGCGCTCAGTCTCGTGCAGGTAAATTGCAAGTAGAGCTGGCACAGTTAGAATATATGCTGCCGCGACTTACAGGTAGAGGTCAGGCGATGTCTAGGTTGGGTGGTGGTATTGGTACTCGCGGTCCTGGTGAAACCAAACTAGAAACCGAACGCCGTGGTATTGGACGACGCATTTCCCGACTACAACAAGAAGTCAACCAGCTGCAAGCACATCGTTCGCGACTGCGGCAAAAGCGACAACATCGTGAAGTTCCTTCAGTGGCTTTGGTTGGTTATACCAACGCTGGCAAGTCTACCTTGCTCAATGCCCTAACCAATGCGGAAATTTACACGGCTGACCAGCTGTTTGCCACACTCGACCCGACTACACGTCGGCTAATTATTCCCCATGCTGATACAGGTGAAACTCAGGAAATTCTTCTGACAGATACAGTCGGATTTATCCACGAACTGCCTGCATCATTAATGGATGCCTTCCGCGCCACTTTGGAGGAAGTTACAGAAGCTGATGCTTTACTGCATTTAGTAGATTTGTCACATCCTGCCTGGTTGAGTCATATTCGCGCCGTCAGAGAAATTTTAGCGGCAATGCCAGTGACTCCAGGACCGGCGATAGTTGCTTTTAACAAGATAGATCAAGTCGATAGTGAAATCCTAGCTTTAGCTCAAGAAGAGTTTCCCTTAGCGGTGTTTATTTCCGCAAGCGATCGCCTGGGATTAGAAACTCTCCGCCAGCGGCTTGCTCTACTAATTGAATATGCCACTTCTCCTCGGTAAATACTGAAAATAACTTATTAACTCTCAGTTACAAATTCCGTAGTCAATAAAACTACTACGGAATTTTGCTATTTACAGCTTTATCACAAACTTTCAGTAACTAACCTAAAAATAAGGGTTTCACATTAACAAAGGTGCCATTCATCTATTGTCAAAAGTCAATAAATCAAAGTTATGTTGACCACTGAACTGATGTAAATTTAGACGTAGCTAACAGCTTTAGAGGATGACCTCAAGATGGGATGGAGCAGCTACAGCCGATAGCAAAGTTCTAAAATTAAGAAGTATTCAATAAAATAGAGGATGTGTTATGGCTGCTAAAGTAGAAATTTACACTTGGAGAACTTGCCCGTTTTGCATCCGTGCCAAAAGTTTACTGACCAGAAAAGGCGTTGAATTTGTTGAATACAGCATTGATGGAGACGAGGCAGCACGCGATAAAATGGCTCAAAGGGCAAATGGACGACGCTCTGTGCCGCAAATTTTCATCAACGATCGCCACGTAGGTGGTTGTGATGATATACACGCCTTAGATGCCCAAGGCAAGCTAGATGAGTTACTAGTTGCTACTAATAATGTCTAGGTTCATCATATTTAGCGATGTCTTGCGACAAAATGCAATGCACATCGGTCAAATCATCAGGTGATAATCTAAATTGATAACAAGCGGAATTTCCTGGCGATTGAGGCAAATAGCGTGAAACTGGCTTTTATAATAGATCCCATCCCTAGTCTTGACCCGTGTCATGATACCAGCGTTGCTCTGATGGAAGCAGCCCAAATCTTGGGACATGAAATTTGGGTAACTCAAGCAAATTTGCTGAGTGTCGTAGATAGCAAAGCTTGGGCATTGTTAGAACGGGTGGAACTCGTACCAGTGCAATTGGTGGAGAAACGCTATTTGGCGGCAAATCCTTGGTACAAGTTGAACGAACGTACCTTGACTAACTTGGAAACAATGGATGCTGTCTTTATGCGGACAGATCCACCAGTCAATGTTCCCTATCTTTATGCCACCTACATTCTGGACTACATTGACCAAAACAAAACCCTGGTAATTAATAGTCCCAGTGGTATTAGAGCGGCAAACGAAAAAATGTATGCCCTCCAGTTTACCAAAGCAATTCCAGAAACCATTGTCAGCGCCGATAAGGAATTTATCCGGGAATTTGTGGAAGCAAAAGGTGCAGCAATTCTCAAACCATTGGGTAACAAAGCTGGGGAAGGGATTTTATTTTTGCAAGCAGGCGATCGCAATTTCAACTCGATAGTCGAACTCAGTACCCTCCTCGGTCGAGTTCCAGTTATGGTGCAAACTTATCTACCCCAAGCAAAAGAAGGAGACAAACGAATTATCTTGCTTGATGGGGAACCGATTGGTGCCCTCAATCGCCTTTCTAGTGGAAGTGACTTTCGTAATAACATGGCAACTGGTGGCACAGTTGCTCAAACCGAAATCACTCCCAGAGAACATGAAATTTGTACCCAATTAGCCGAAACCCTACGTAAAGACGGCTTAATTTTTGTGGGCATTGACGTCATCGGTGGCTACCTGACTGAAGTCAACGTCACCAGTCCCACCGGAATTCGCGAAATCGATCGCCTGGACAACACCCACCTTGCTCAACAGGTAATTCAATGGGTTGAGCAAGCTTTACAAGGCAAAAAAGAAACCGTTTTTTAATTTCTTTTTTTCCTTCCTCTGTGTTCCACCGTTCTTATTGGTCTTTGTTCGCGCAGCGAAGAAAGTGCGATTGATAAGGAGAAGTTCTGATGCCTTCTGTTGTCTTCTCCTGTCACAGACCAATAAGAACCAGACGCTCGTAACCTTTGCTGCTGCCTTCTCTGTGCGTAAGAGTACGGTAGCATCACGTCTACGTAAAAAAATATAAAACTCACTCGAATTGAGCAAAATAGCTGGACGAGTGCAAATTGCTGACCAAACAATTCTCATCGACCCTTGGTTAGTCTACCTACATTACCAAAGGTGGATTTAATTCTACTTTCTGCTATATTTAGGCGATCGTTGCCATAAACCTACGCCTTTCTCAATTAGACCGTAACATCCCAGTAGTAGCTTTCAGTTAAAGGCTACACCTGCGTAATTTCCCTAGTACTTGGCAAAAATACACAATTCTAAAGAGATTAGAAATTACAGCAGTACCGAGTGCGGAAACTCAACCCGGTCAGAAACGAAAATGGCTATGTATTGAAAGACGAACACAGCAAAACAAACGTTTCTTATCAACCACACCCCCATTTGACTGTCGCTACAGCATAGGACAACGGATCGCTCAAAAGTGGACAACTGCGATCGCTCCGCCAAAGCCTAAGCCCTAACGCACCCGTAGTAAGCGCAAGAATTTTCCTTTTTGGGACAAGTGATTATGAGAACACACGAGGCAATCACTTTGGTCAAAACTCTTTGCCCCCGCTTTTTTATACCAGACCAACTGGGGGATATCCGAGCAAGCGGACTCCTACCTAAGTTAATTCAGTCTGGGGTAGCGTTGACGAATTTCGTCTTTGAATTAGCAAGATCGGGGATGACAGCTCAATTGCTTATCCCTGCTCCCGTGAAAAAAGTGGAAGTGGAATTAAGCATTCAGTAAGCCTTAACCTAATGCTGTCACCTTAAGGCTTGGGTCGCCGTCGTTGTAGAAAATCAGGAATATCCAATCCGGGTTTTTCTTTGGGTTCTACAACTGGTGTTGGCGGGGTTATTGGTGGCTGAGATGCCTGCCGTCTTGGTGGTGGGCTTACTACCCTGGAATTGGCTACATTTTGGGGTGGCGTGGCTTGCATTTCACCTGTAAATCCTGTGGCAATTACGGTAAGTCTCACTTCACCTTGCAGCCTGTCATCAATCACCGCACCAAAAATAATATTGGCGTTGGGATCAACTACTTCGTAGATTGTTTCTGCGGCAGCATTAACTTCATGTAGGGTGAGGTCGCTACCACCAGTAATGTTAAAGACAACTCCTCTGGCTCCTTCAATAGAACATTCTAGTAAGGGGGAAGAAATAGCAGCGATCGCTGCTTCTCTGGCTCTTGATTTTCCAGAACTAACACCAATCCCCATCAGTGCCGATCCTGCATCAGCCATTACTGCTCGCACATCGGCAAAGTCTACGTTGATCAAACCGGGGATCAAGATGATATCAGAGATACCTTGCACCCCTTGACGCAGCACATCATCCGCATAACGAAAAGCCTCTTGCATCGGGGTTTGCTCTGGAATTACTTCCAGCAGCTTGTTATTTGGGATGATGATTAGCGTATCTACCCTACCTTTGAGAGCTTCAATACCTTGTTCGGCTTGGCTGGTGCGCCGGCGTCCCTCAAACAAAAATGGACGTGTTACTACACCAACTGTGAGAGCGCCCATTTCTTTAGCGATTTCGGCGACAATTGGAGCTGCACCCGTACCAGTACCCCCACCCATGCCAGCAGTGATAAACACTAAATCGGCACCTTCTAATGCCGTAGCAATTTCATCGCGCGATTCCTCAGCAGCTTTTTGACCAATGGCTGGATTGCCACCCGCGCCTAAACCTCGCGTCAGCTTTTGTCCTATTTGTAAGCGTTTAGAAGCCTGCGCTTGTGTTAAAGCTTGGGCATCGGTGTTTGTTGTCCAAAACTCTATACCACTGACATCAGAGGCGATCATTCGGTTTACGGCATTTCCGCCACCACCACCTACGCCAATTACTTTGATGTTGGCAACCCGACCGGGAACAATATCGCCAATTCGGGGATCTTCAGTAGGGATTCTTTTACTATCGTTATTTTGTCCGAAATTCAGTCCGGAATGATTAAAAGGATTGGTGGAGTTAACTGCCAGTGAGATTCCTGGCTGTCCCGGAGATTGGGAGTTTTTATAACTAAGTCCTTGGTTATTATCAAGTGTCATTGGATTGAAAAGGGTAGATAAACGACTTTTTCAGGTGTTATTCACCTAAGAGTTAACTATATTTGACGATGCCATAATCTATGGCTATGTTCTTTCTTGTTCTCGCTTATTGCAACCGTAACAGGATTAGAAAAGCTAAATTTTACTCTTGGAGCGACCACTAAGGGACGGGATCGCCTGCCTCTTATCGATAAGTTGCCCCAAGACAACTTATCCCCTATTCCTATAGGACAGGGCAACCTTGCCCAAGGTAAGCCTCTTATGCATAATCCGCAAGGTGATCCCACAGCCAATTTTAGAGAAGTATACCTATATCTACGTAAAATTGACTTGTATAACTTCCACTCCTCCTTAATATTTTTAGTGTTATTTTTCTCAGCTTTTATTTTGTATCCCCAATTACCTCTCCTTTTTTCTACTAATAATTTATATTGGTGATTAAATTTACCATTTTTACTCTTAGGAGTTCTAGAGCCGACCACTTGAAATTTGCTGTATGATATGAAATTGCATGAGCAATACAACCACTGATACCACCAATTTTTTCTTGTTGCCGCTACACAAACCCACGACAAATGTGGACAGCCTTCTTCCGACGGGAGACGCGTTGGCGGAGGCTCTCGTTCGCGTAGCGTCTGGGACAGGAGAAGAGAAGCGCGAACATGCGAAATAGTCGTGGGGACTTGTGGATTTAGTAAACAAGGCTGTCCAAATTCTGAAAGTGAAAGTGCCTCCCAATGACCTATCCTGAATAACTTAGAGTTATTTAGTATACACGTAATTTTTATAGTACCAATTTGATGAGCACAATTCTGGGTAAATTGTCTAACTTGTAAAAACGCGCCCTCGCGCGTCTTGTCTTGCTTAATGATATGGTTAATCAGTTTGAGCATTCAAATTATTGCAACTTAGAACACAAAATTTACGTTATAGTTACTTATCCTTAAGTGGAGGTAACAAATAATTTACTTATCATTTATCGAACTCGCTGATTGATTTACTGTTTGCTGTAACTCAAACGACATAATAGTTGCGGTTAAATTTTATCCTATGGAAAGTCGCATATTTATTGTATTAATTGCACCTAGCTACTTACCTGCCTTCACATGAACGAGAAAATCTTTAGTAGTATTCACACCAGTCTTATTAACTCTCCTGGAGTAGAAGACTCAACCAAACCTTTGTTGGCTTGTGACGGAGACTATCGTCTTATTTTGAGTAGCCCAGAAGTAAAAACCTCTTTCTCGGCAGCTTTTCGCTCTTAAGCTTAAGAGCGAAAACGTGCCTTGGAAATTCCCTTTCAGGTGAAACACAAGCGCGGGACGGTTAAGGCATCCGCGCCGATGTTTCACAGCAACGCGCTGCCTCTGGAACCGCCGCACTCGCACTCGTACTCTCTTGACGCTTATGTTAGGGTAACAACAAGCGGGGTTTTACTCCCATGCATGAAGGTTTTATAATCATTTCTCCTATTGTAAGAGCGAAGTTAACGCCGATTTTTGTGTATTTATGGGAAAACCAAAAATAATAAATATTTATTTATTGGCATAAAACTTATTTATTGACTCTGAGCAATTGTTAGTTCTCATCCGTCCAATGTTTTTAACGAGTTTGAGAGTTGGACTTTACTATTTTTTGGTTCATTTGTACTAAAGGAGATTCAGGATTTTTCAGGTCGATATATTCTATCTGATTGGGATTGAGTTGTGTGGGTAAGTGGCTCATTTGGGCGAGTACTTTGATTTGTTCGGTTATTTGGGGACTCGCAGCACCGAGATGCACATATCCTAGTTCTGTTTTCAGAATTATATTTGTTGGATCTTGGCAATTAATTTCCATGACTTTAACCGAACTTTGGCTCACAGATTTATAAAGCTGATTCCAGTAAGAACGGTATTGTTCAAAGGAACCAATAACTATGAGACTGGGCAACTTTACGGTAGGGTTAAGTGATGTGTATTTTTCTTTATTCATCCAAATTCCATTTGCATCTAATAGCCCCGTTGATGAAGCAATGTTTGTGTCGCGATTGAGAGTTGCTTGTTGATGCGTTTGCGCGATCGCCACAGGTACTCGCTCCTGAATATGAATAATTAATCCAGGTGGAAACAAGCGACGGTTGACGGTTGCTTTGGCAATAGTTGGTTGTTTTGTCAAAGATTCAGCGATCGCATAAGGTTCAATCCTCCATAAAGACTGCGGATAGGATAACACCACTACTCTTTGGATCGCTTCAGGAGAAAGTGAGCGATCGCCTGAAGTGATTTCAATTTGTTTGGGGCTTTCTAGCACCCACATCGGTTGACTTGCCACCCATAGTAAACCACCTAACAGACTACTAACGGCAAAGGTTCGCCAAATAGCCTGAATAATTTTCATTTGCCGTTGCCGACGTAATTTCTGACGCCTCACTTGCAAATCCGTGCGGGAAACTGATATCATGCCAGCCATTCAAACTCCTTTCACACATCGAAGTTTAATTAGTTGATGCGGTTGTATTGTTAATTAATTTAAGTAAACCCACTTTTAGCCGTCAATAGCGGTTATCTTCAAAACTTTTTTCACGCTTGCATGTAACACTTTACAGCAACCACGCTTCTGATAAAGATTATGGTGCTTTTAATTTGAACTGAAGTTAAATGCTGTCTTGAATTAGAAGCCAATGTAGCCTTTTTCCTGTGCGATCGCGTAGCGCGCTCTGTTGCCCAGCCTTAGTGAAAGGAAGGCTGCCCTGTTCCAGAGGAACAGGGCAGGGGTTGCCAGAGGCAACCCCTCGGCAACATACGGGCGATCGCAGCCAGAGCGAGTAATTTATAAAAATAAATGTTTGTCTTCGTGTGTCAAACATTGCTCCTGGAGTATAGTATACAAAGATGATATAAATTATTGCCATCTTGCTAAAATTCATACTTATTTAACTTTATAAATATTAATACTAAGTATTTATATTTATAAATAGGTTTCTGTGCAAGATTAACTTAGTTGCAGAAGATTTCCTTTAAATTAAAATTGTTAAATAGGCAACACTATCTGTAAAAATTACAGGTAGACTTAATGTATCAGGGACGACAACTAATCTTTACTAGAGAAGGATAGTTACAGGTGAAACGCGTCTTTGCGTCCGGCACTGTTCTTCTTCAGACCAAACTTGTGAGTTAATCATCAAGCACAGTCTAGGTAGAGATTATTTGTATGTAAACGTACAAGTTAATTGCATCTACATGAAAACCGCACTAAATTTGTCAACTTTTTATAAAGCGTGTAATCCAAGCTATACGTTAAATATGAGTAATGCCCTGGATCGGCAGTACTACATAGATTTTTCGGATGTACGTGGTTGCAAGATTGTAGAAGAATTGCAACGAACAATCGTCCGTATTTCTCCAGATGAGCCCACCTGCCAGTTATTTACGGGTCATATTGGCTGCGGTAAATCAACAGAATTGCAGCGCCTTAAAGCCGAGTTGGAGTTGGCGGGATTTCATGTGGTTTATTTTGAGTCAAGTCAAGATCTTGACATGGCAGATATAGATATTAGCGACATTTTGCTAAGTGTAGCCCGTCAAGTCAGTGTCAGTTTAGAAGCGATCGGCATCAAACTGAAACCAGGCTACTTTGCGAATTTGTTTAAAGAAATTGGGGATTTTTTACAAACACCCATACAGTTATCAGCAGAAGCAGAGTTTTCCTTAGGTATTGCCAAAATCAGCGCCAAAGCAAAAGATAGCCCTCAGATGCGTACTCAGTTGAGGCAATATCTGGAACCGCGTACCAATAGTATTTTGCAAGCGATTAACGAAGAAGTCTTAGAAAAAGGCATAGAACAGCTAAAGCTGAGGGGTCAAAAAGGACTGGTTGTCATCATCGATAACTTGGATCGAGTAGATATGCGTACATTAGCATCCGGGCGATCGCAACCAGAGTATCTCTTCATCGACCGAGGCGAACAACTGCGTCGGCTCAAATGCCATCTAGTTTACACAATTCCCCTACCATTAATTTTCTCCAACGAGTACGAAACATTAAAAAATCGCCTAGGGGGAGGAATTGCTCCCAAAGTCTTGCCAATGGTATTGGTGCGGCAAAGAGATGGTATTGACTACGAACCAGGTATGTCACTACTAAGCCAGCTAGTATTAGCCAGAGCGTTTCCTCAAGTTCCTTGGAATACCAGACCCTCGTTAATAGGGGAATTATTCGACGAGCCAGAAACACTAGATCGTCTATGCCGGGTGAGTGGCGGTCACATCCGTAACTTACTAGGACTGCTTTATAGTTGCCTGCAACGGCAAGACCCACCTTTTACTAGAAACTGTTTAGAAGCAGTGATTAAAGATTACCGTGACGATTTGCTGTTAGCGATTAACGAACAAGAATGGGAATTGTTATTTGAAGTAGTACACCAGCAAAGCGTTCAAGGCGAGTCTGATTACCAAAGATTACTGCGAAGCATGTTGGTATTTGAATATCGCGATCGTATCGGACGCTGGTTTGGCATCAGTCCCGCCTTAGCAGAAACAGAAAAAGTCGTGACTTGGCAGCAAAACAAGACAAAAGTATAAGCGCCTCTGAACGACGCATTTTGCACTTTGCTGGCTGTATATACCAGAATTGAAAACTTGAAAATTAAAGTATGCTGCCAGCGCATACTTTAATTTTTGATGTGGGATTTTTCTTTATTTAATAGCCCAGTTTTTAGTTATGACACGGCAATTAACAAATGCAAGCAAACAAAGCGAAAATCAGCATTCTCTACAAAGGCTGATTAGGGCGATCGCACTCTCACAAAATCAATTTGCCCTGATTTTAGTTAGGTGTAATTATGAGCAATTACGCACTTCAATGTTGGAGCATCTGCGCTCGCTCACCAAAGATATCAATTTACGAGAAATCTTTCTTCAGCCATCAACTACTGCCTTACACACGACAATAGCATCAGAACTATTTCTAGATAATCCTACCGTTGCCACAGATTCATTGCCGTCAGCTGTGATGATTTCTGGTCTAGAATCAGTAATTGAGCTTGAAGACCTACTCACTAACATCAACCAAGCACGAGATATCTATGCTACCAGTCTTCCTTTTCCATTAGTTTTGTGGCTACAAGATGAAGTAGCAACATCGCTTTCTCGGTTAGCACCTGATTTTAAAAGCTGGGCGGCAACCACGATTAAATTTGAAATGGCTGCATCCGATTTAATTACTTTAGTGCAGCAAGAAACACAATTTATCTTTGCCAAAGTTTTAGAAGCTGGTGCCGAAAACTTTTTATCTAATGCTGCTCTTGATTTAGCTCCCAAATCTCAACATCGCCGCGAAATTGAGTCAGCCCGTAATGATTTGCAACGCCTATATAGCCTTACTTTAGAACCAGAATTAGAAGCGAGTTTAGAATTCGTGCTGGGGCGCGACGAATATGCCGACGACCAAATAGATGATGCTTTAATTCATTATCAAAAAAGTTTAGCACTTTGGAAACAAACAACTAGACAAGGCGATAACAGGGCAGGAGGACTCCTTGGAGAAAAGGGGAGCCCCTTTCTCCTTGCGGACATCACGAACGTTATAGCGACTGGCGTGGACAAGGAAGAGACTACTATTAGTTCCTCATCTCCCCCCATCTCCACTTCGTGGGGACCCCAAAGCCCCCCATCTCCCGAACTTCGACAGGCGGTAGTACTATTCCACCTAGGGCTGTGTTATCGCCGAATGGCAGACTTACACCCAACTCTGGGCAAAACCTACTGGCAAGACGCTTTATTGTGGTTTAAGCAATGTGTCGAGGTATTGGAAACAGCGCAAAGAAAAGACTTAGTTGCCAAGTTTATTTTGCCTGCGCTTGATATGCTGCAACGTCTACAAGCCTGGGAAGAATTGCAGGAATTAGCTCAAAAGTCTCTGCGACTGCATGAAAGTTATGGTACTCCCGCACAAGTGGCTCAAGATTATGGTTTTTTAGCAGATGTGGCGGCTTCTGAGTCTAATTGGTTACTAGCTTATGAATTAGCAAATACAGCACTTTCTATTTCCGAAAATGCCGCCGACGTTTCCCGACAGCAGGAAAGTTGGTATCTTTTATTGCTGGCACGCACTCAGCGACATTTGGGTGAGTGGGAGGAAGCCATTAATAATCTGGAATGGGCGAGAGTAGTTTGTGAAGTACAGTACGAGCCATCGCTATACTTGCAGATTTTAGAGCAGCTGCGATCGCTCTACTTTTTTGGACGCCATGATTACACCGAAGCTTTTAGCCTCAAGCAAGAAAAAATTCAAATAGAGCATCAGTACGGCTTTCGCGCTTTTATCGGTCCTAGTCAATTGCAGTCACAACGCTACAGAATTAATCCAGTTTTGGAGCCGCAAAAAAGACCGTTTATTCCTGAGGGACTTGCTCAAGAAATAGCCGCTTCTGGAAGGCAGCAAGATATCAATCGCTTGATTGAAAGAATTGCCCGTGCTGACTGCAAACTTACAGTAATTCATGGACCCTCAGGCGTTGGTAAAAGTTCAATTCTCAAAGCTGGTTTAGTACCAGTTTTGAAAGATAAAGTAATTGGCGAACGCATACCTTTGCCGATTATTTTATCTGTTTATACTGATTGGGTTACAGCTTTAGGACGTAGTATTAATAATGCATTTGCACAAACAGAAATATCCATTATTGGAGAATTTTCTTCTAGGACCCTGCTAGAAAAAATTCGTCTATTAGCCGACATGAATTACATAATAGTTATTATATTAGACCAATTTGAAGAATTGTTTTTTTTGAATAGACATCCAACACAAATAAAAGAATTTTATCATTTTTTTAGCAATTGCTTAAATATTTCATTTGTAAAAATAATAATTTCTTTACGAGAAGATTATCTACATTATTTATTAGAATTTGAACGCTTGAGTCAAGAAAACAAACAAACAAATTTATACGATTTAGGAATAATTAATAAAAATATTCTGGATAAAAATATTCGTTACTACTTAGGAAATTTTTCTAGCCAAGATGCAATCAGCATTATCCACAGTTTAACTCAAGATTCACATTATGAACTGACTGATGAATTAATTCATCAACTAGTCGAAGATTTAGCAGGAGAGTTGGGCGAAGTACATCCAATAGAATTACAAATAGTCGGCGCTCAACTTCAAGCAGAAAACATTACCACACTTAAACAATACAAGCTTTGTGGCGGGTCGGAAAAACTAGTCCAGCGATGGCTTGAGGAAGTAATTAAAGATTGTGGTCAAGAAAACGAACAACTTAGTTGGAAATTATTGTTTGAGTTAACTGATGAAAAAGGTACAAGACCATTAAAAACAAAAGCTGATTTAGTCACAGCTTTGGTAATAGGAGACAGCGACTTTTCCCTAAAATGCGATGAAGAGGAATTTCCTATAGAGATAGAAGAAAACCAGGAAGATAAAGAGAATAAAAAAGAAGAAATTACGCATCTTTGTGTCTCCAGTCTGGAATTGATTTTAGAAATTTTGGTGGGTTCAGGCTTAGTATTGCGAATGTGGGAAGAATCAGGCGATCGCTACCAGCTAGTTCACGATTATTTAGTTGAACCAATTCGCCAAAAAAACGATTATGGAATGGTTGCCGAACTAGAAAAAGTTCGCTTTGAAAAAACTAGAGCAGAAGTAGCCCAAAAACTCTCTCAAGAGCAATTAAATTTAGTTTTGCATCGCCGGCTGCGAGAAGCACGCATAGCAGGCTTATCGCTCTTCATCATGCTAGGCACAATTGCAACATTATGGTGGCAAGCAGACTCACAAAAAAGAGCCGCAGTTCTCCAAACTCTACGAGCCGAACGTAGCGAAAGCAACTTTAAAATTAGTGCCCTCACAGCTACTAGTGAAGCCCTATTTGCCTCAAATAAAGAGTTTGATGCCCTCTTAGAAAGTTTGCGGGCTTGGCAGCGACTCAAACAGGCAGATAAAATCCAACCAGATACTCGGATGCGGGTAGTGACAGCACTCCAGCAAGCAGTTTATGGAGTAACCGAGGTAAACCGCTTGGAAGGACATACTGATATTGTCTGGGGTATAACTTTCAGCCCAGATGGTCAGTGGCTGGCATCAGGTAGCCGCGACAAAACAGTGAAACTGTGGCGTACTAATGGCACCTTACTCCAAACCCTTAAAGGTCATAGGGATGCAGTTACTAGCGTTAGTTTCAGCCCAGATGGTCAAACTCTGGCTTCCGCTAGTCTCGACAAAACAGTGCTTCTTTGGCACAGAAACCCCACCAATGGCGAATTTGACGAACTGCCATCTAAAACCTTACAAAAACACGGAGATTGGGTTTATAGCGTTAATTTCAGCCCTGACGGTGAGCTGTTAGCTACTGGCAGTAAAGATACAACCATCAAACTTTGGCGACGTGATGGAAGCTTAGTAAAAATACTGAAAGGGCATAAAGCAGCAGTTAATTGGGTAACTTTCAGCCCTGATGGTAAGTTCATCGCTTCGGCAAGTGATGACAAAACAGTGAAAATCTGGCGACGGGACGGTAGTTTAGTCACAACTTTGTTAGGACATCAAAAAGGTGTGACAGTTGTCGATTTTAGCCCCGACAGTCAACTATTAGCAACAGCAGGTCGAGACAAAAAAGTGATGCTCTGGCAACGAGAGGGCAACAGTACTCAAGATGTCCTCAAGTTTCGTCCCTACAGAACCTTACAGCAGCATACCAATACAATTTGGAGCCTCAACTTCAGTGACAATGGTCAACAGCTAGCCTCAGGAAGTGAAGACAATACCATCAACCTTTGGAATGTTCGCGGTACGTTACTCAAAAGCTTGAAGGGACATAGCGATGCTGTCGCCGGTGTTGCTTTTAGCCCAGATAACAAAGTTTTGGCATCAGCAAGTTATGACAAAAGCGTAAAAATATGGAGCTTAAATCCTCCCAGACTGCCCATCCTTACTGGACATAAGGATCGCGTTTTGAGCGTTGCTTGGAGTGCCGATGGCAAAACGTTAGCATCAGGCAGTCGCGATCGCACTGTCAAACTCTGGCAACGAGAAACTACTAGCAAAGGCGTTGTTACTCGACTTTATAAAACTCTCTTAGGACATACTGATAGAGTTGCTAGTGTCACTTTTGACCCGAAAGGTCAAATACTCGCATCAGCAAGTTATGACAAAACTGTAAAACTTTGGCGCCGCGACGGCTCTTTAGTTCATACTCTCCAAGGGCATAATAATAGTGTGATGAGCGTCAGCTTCAGCCCGGATGGTCAATTATTGGCATCAGCTTCTAAAGATAAAACAATTAAACTTTGGAATCGTGAGGGAAGCTTGCTAAAAACCTTGACCGGGCATACTGGTTGGGTGAATAGCGTTAATTTCAGTCCCGATGGTCAGGTTATAGCCTCTGCCAGTGATGACCAAACGGTCAAAGTTTGGCGCCGCGATGGTACTTTATTAAAAAGTTTTTTACCCCATGAAAGTTGGGTTTTAGGCGTGAGTTTTAGCCCTACCGATCGCCTGCTAGCTTCTGCCAGTTGGGACAACACAGTCAAGCTGTGGCGCTGGGATGGCACCTTGTTGAAAACCTTGTTAAAGGGGTACAGCGATAGTGTTAACGCTGTGACTTTTAGTCCCAACGGTGAACTTCTAGCTGCTGCTAGTTGGGACAGCAGCGTCAAACTCTGGAGTAATGAGGGCAAATTGATTAAAACCCTCAACGGACATACTGGTCCAGTATTAAGTGTCAGCTTTAGCCCACAAGGTAATACACTAGCATCGGCTAGTGATGACAACAGGATAATTTTGTGGAATTTAGATTTAGACGACCTGCTGCTTCGTGGTTGTAGCTGGATGAGTGATTACCTCAAGCACAACCACAATGTTGAACAGCGCGATCGCCATATGTGTGATGATATTACCCCAGAGCGTTAGTACTGCTATTGTCCCAGAAGGACACACGGCGAGTTTCCAATTCTCCCAAGGTATTATCGCTTCACCAATCAACGTTGCGATCGCTTTCTAACAGTTCCTCGTTTTCTTTATAAACTTCTTGCTGCATATTTGCTTTTAAGGCTTGCAGCCTCATGCGCTCAATATAAGGCCAACCCCCCTCAGACTCAATGTCTTTCAGCAGTGAGTAGAGTGCCTGACGGTTATCAGGCAAACTTTCTTGAAAAGCCCCATCTCGGATCTCTCGGTGTAACTGTTCTAACTGCCGTAGCAACGCCAAAAGCGCGATAGTATCCCCTTGACAAATATTAGATGCATCATGTACCGCAGTTGCGATCGCTTGCAATTTAAAAGACAACTTGTCTGAATCAACACTAATGCCGTTGTTCATGCCACCATATATCTGTAAATGAGGTCTACTCAAATTTACCGGAGATTTTTTGTTTTCATTTGTTTACTAGCAAACCTTTGTCTGATAGCTTTCTGCTGTTGACTACCTAAGTTAGCCAAAAGTATAAATTTATGTATACGAAAGGCAGTAGTAATCGCCCTTATAGTATAAATGTCCTAGCTTGCGCTTGCGCTGTGCGTTGTTCTGGCATCACATATCTGTACCTCTGGGGTTGAAAAGGAACACAGGCGATCGCCCCGATGTTCTCTCTTAACCCATTAGGCAACAAGATTATTAGCGCGATCGCTATTTTATTACCTTAAATCAAACTGCTTAGATTTTGAGTAAAAAAAATCGTATGATCTGGCTTAGTTTAACTTTATAAGACAATCAGCCGTATGTAATAGCGACACATACGTAACAATCTACCAATGATTGTCTACGCTATCGATGCTATCCCATGACGAAAAAACTGTTACTGATGGCAGCCTGAAGCCTGATAATGACAAAAGGGTAAAAACGCATCATCGTAGCTGTGTGCGATTTGTACCGCACACAATTTGGGATGGGAAAGGAAGAATAGCCGTATTTTTCCTTTACTCTACCCAGTTTTACAACTGAGATATTAATTTTTGACATTGAGGTTGACCATGAGGTATCGCGCTTTAATTGTTGCATTCTTGGCTTTATGCCTGGGGCTAATAACTGCTTGTAGTGATGCTCCCTCGAGTAGCAGCAAGGATTTACTTACTTACGAACAGATTCGAGGCACTGGCTTGGCTAACAAATGCCCCCAATTAACAGAAACAAGCCGTGGTTCCATTCCCATTGATCCTAGCCAGTCTTACGTGCTTAAAGAACTGTGCTTGGAACCGACTAATTACTTTGTAAAAGAAGAACCTGCCAATAAACGCCAAGAAGCGGAATTTATTGCTGGCAAATTGTTGACCAGATACACTTCCACTATTGACCAAGTACAAGGCGATATAAAAGTCAACCCAGATAAAAGCTTGACTTTTGTGGAAAAAGATGGTTTGGACTTCCAAGCTACCACTGTACAACTTCCTGGCGGTGAACGAGTACCTTTCCTGTTCACCATCAAAAACTTGGTTGCTCAATCACAACCTGGTTTGACCAGTATTAATACTTCCACCGATTTTGAAGGCGACTTCAAAGTTCCTTCTTATCGCGGTGCTGCCTTTTTAGACCCCAAAGGTCGCGGTGTTGTCAGTGGCTATGATAATGCAGTAGCTCTCCCAGCGCAAGCAGATAAGAAAGACCTTACCCGAACTAACGTTAAGCGTGCAGAAGTTCTTCAAGGCAGAATTTCTCTCTCGGTTGCCAAAGTAGATAGTGCTACTGGTGAAATTGCTGGTACCTTCCAGAGCGAACAGCCATCCGATACCGATTTAGGCGCTGGTGAACCTAAAGAAGTTAAAATTCGCGGTCTGTTTTACGGTCGGGTTGAACCGAGTGCCTAAATTAAGATTGAGTATCTAAATAAATGATACTCATGACGGTAATTTTGTTCACATCAGGTATGATATGCGATCGCACGTTCTTCCCGTTTTATATTCGATCTGAGAAATGTTAGAGGAGTGAACTACCCGAGGCTTATCGCTCTTGCGATAGAGTGCGGGACTTCCCGCGAGTCAGTTAAATCAAAAAAGGGCTATATAGCCCTTTTTTTTATTGGGTGAATATCAAGGGTACTAGGTACTAGAAACTAGGGATTGGGAAAACTTCTTCTTCTTCCCAATCACCAGTCCCCAATCCCCAATTTAAAGATGTCATGAATGACTTTTTTAAATTTAAGTAATTTTGCTGAATAAAGCTCCTCATTTCTACATAAATCCTTTTTAATCTCGGTTTATCTTCAGGCTAAAACATAATCATTAATGAAAGAAAATCAAGTACAATTTCGGTTTGATTATTAGTAATAAATTTTATATTTTTTGTCTAGGTACTTTGCTAAAGCTATAGGTCATTCCAAAGCTAAATAAAAAACAAAATACCCATTTCGACTTTTAATTACAGCTTCATTGTCACCCCTCTAGCATAAAAATGCGGTAAGGCTGCCCAAAGGCATCAGGGAGCAATCACAGCTTGATTTAAAACCGATCTTACTGCCTGTTTGACTCATAAAAGCGGTGCTATGTCAACTACTGTCACCTACGATCTGAAGCATGAAATTTGGCTGTTGTTGCGAGAATATCAGCAATCTCCCTCGGCAACTGTTCGCAATCAACTGGTAAAACTTAATTTTGGATTGGTGAGAAAAGAAGCTCACTACTGGATGAATCAATGTCAGGAAAACTATGAAGACTTGCTCCAGGTGGGCTGTTTAGGTTTAATTCGGGCTATTGAAAGATTTGAAATTTCCAAAGGTCATGCTTTCAGTTCTTTTGCCATACCTTACATTCGCGGTGAAATTCAACACTACCTCCGAGATAAAGGTGTCACCGTGCGGATTCCCCGACGCTGGTTAGCGCTGCAACAGCAAGCAATCGGAGTTTCGCGTTGTTTGCGCGAGAAATACAATCGTCAGCCAACTGACTCGGAATTATCAGCAGCGCTCTTAATTTCTGCCAGCGAATGGCAAGAAATTAAATTAGCATGGGTCAATCGCGCTCCCTTGAGCCTAGATGTGCCTGTACTGGACGGAGAAGAAGGTTCTACTAACCTAGGAGAATTGGTTCCAGATAACCGTTACCGCAGCTTTCAACTGGCACAAGAAGACCAAATTCGCTTGCAACAAGCACTGGTGCAGCTAGAAAAACGCACCCGCGAAGTTTTAGAATGCGTATTTTTACAGGATTTGACACAAAAACAAGTTGCAGAACATTTAGGAATTAGTGTAGTAACAGTTTCCCGGAGAGTTAAAAAAGGGCTGGACTTGTTGAAACATCTAATGTCTGTGGCAGAAGATTAAATGTAAATAATACTGACAGAAACTCAACAGCATTTTTACTGTACTGACAGTACTTTTAACTAAGTTTAAAAATCAAAAAATTAGGTTATAAAAGGAACAGATTTCACCTTTGATGTAAATTTCACAAGGTAGATTTCAATTAACAAATTTTCCTATAGTTTTTGAGAACAGTTAATGAGCAGAAATTTAAAAATTGCAGTGGCAGCTATTTTGGCTTTAGCGATCGCCTCCTGTGCCTCAGAATCAGAAGAAGCTAGCAAGGAAGTTGCGCCAACTGCCAACAATGCACAAACTCAGCCACCAGCGGCGATTCAATCTTTTAAAAATCCAGTTGTACCTGCTAAACAGGCTCCTTTAGTTGCTTCTACAACTCCTAACTTGATTCAATCAACTAATGCCACAGAGCGGGTAATTGTAGTGTCAAAAGGTCGCACTGACCCGTTTGGACAAATTTTATCGCCTACCTATACCAGCACGTCTAACACAAACACGCCTACATTTGGCAGATCGGTTCCAGTGTTACCTCCCCTACCAGCCGCTAGGGGTGCTAGGGGTGCAAGAAATGCGTCAAGAATACTTCCCACACGCAGCGCAGTGATATCAGCCAAAACTAGAATACCGAGAGACCCACAACATTTGAGGGCACAAAAGAATAAAATAAACAGAGGAGCGATCGCTTCTGCAAAAATACCAAAACCTAGCCCTGGTTTTACTCCAGTCCTACCCAAGGTTTTGCCTCTAGTTGTCCCCAACCCGACTCTAGTGTCTGTATTACCACCGCCAGTACAACCTGAATTAGCAAGAGCAGTTCTTGTAACAGGTGTAGTTCTAATTGGTCAAGAACCCCAGGCAATTATCAAAGTACCAAATGAGCCGACGAGTCGCTATGTGCAGGCAGGACAGCGATTGGCAAATGGTTTGCTGGTCAAACGTATTGAAATGAATGAAGGCTCTAACCCAGTTGTAATTTTAGAACAATACGGTATGGAAGTTGCTAGAACGGTGGGGGAATCGCCTATCAACGCAGCTTCCCCTGCGACATCACCGGAAAATCCTGTCTCGGTGACAACACCACCCCAAAATCCTGTTAGTACCGGAGCTTGATAAAGATGGAGACAAAGGAAAAAATTGAATTTCCTGAGCTGCCTTTAGCAGTCTATCAAGAAATAGCTGCTCATTTACGTCAAGTCGAAGGGGTAGAAGTCGGTTTAATTCCGCAGTCGTCCCCACAGTTTGATTACAATCAAAGCCAAATCGCCGGCTTAGAGATATCTTGGATGCCAAACTCTAATGCAGAAAGTCAGCAACGTGTCAAGGAAATTTTGGCTTACTATCAAAATCGCTATGGTGTCTGACAACTGAGGTTTATCTTAAGTTCCTGAACTAGTCGGCTAGTCAAGATTTATTGGGGTGAAGTTTGATCTACCCAACGCTTTGATGGTTTGTTGGGTAGTTTGTTTGTTTTTAATTTACCTATTATTTTAGAAACTCAGCCGATCGCATTAGAAAAATCTCTGGCGGGGAAAATTTCGGTGGTAGCGCGTGGAGTCGTTAGGCAGGTGTTTTGCAGGGCGATCGCTCTTTCTAATTTTGGGACGAAAGTGTTACAAATCCTCTAAAGCATATCCTGCCATTGTTTGAATCAAAACATAATTTCAGGTGATGAAATTACAAGATACTGGGGTACACTGACAAGCAAAGTAATGCAAAATATTACTGTGCTTCCCTCCAGTCTCGGCATCACCCACAATGGAACACTGGCAATTTCTAATACAGAAACAAGGCGATCGCTCTTGGCATACCTTGGAATCGCCACACTTAGAAATATTGGAAGGTCGGTATAGAGTTTTGGCTCGCTCTAACCGTCCTAATATAGATGTGGAAGTCCGGGTAATTCACTCCTCAAGTCAGGAAGTTCCTCTTCTACGACGAGTTCAAAAGCGATCGCGTCGCACTAATAATGAAGGCTTAATGGCAGTAATTCCCTTCACCCACCTCAAACCGGGAATTTGGGAGTTACGATGCTCTGGCGACTTGATCTCAGATATGCTCGGTAAATCTTGGGAACATAGCATCAAAATGCAAGTTTTGCCCGAATCGGCAGTTTTATCGGATGTCAGCAAATTAGACAACTCCTCTGAGCGTGTTCTCTTAGCTGATCAGTCAGATACTTTCTCTGATAGCAACTTGGTATCAACAGCCGTAGACCATATTGCTAGTACGATAGATAACACTATTCCCATTACGCAATCAGTAATTACTACACAAAGTAACGCCGTAACTACTGACCCTTTGCCAAGTAAAAAAGAAGAAGATGCAGTTAATGATGCACCTATTACCCCGGTCTGGGTTAAAGGTGAAACCGCAGAGCAAATTTTACAAAATTTATTAGAGTTAGCTTTACCCGTTTCTGAATCTCTGCTACAGGATGAAGCCGTTGATGTGACTTTAGCAGAGCAACCACCGCTACCACTATTACTAACCTTAGAGCAGGAAACTTATGTTGCTCGTTGGGGAAAAACTCTCTGTGTCAATGGGCGCGTAGAATTAAAAGAAGCGATGTCGTCGGGTGAAACATCAGATTTAGAAAGTGTCTGTGCGGCAGAAGTGCGAATTGAACTGCGATCGCCTCAAGGTTCGCAAATATTAACCCAAGTAAGGCAACCCTTACCAGAAAAGATTCTACCATGTACTATCAGCAGCGAAATTGAAATTCCCGCTGATTGCGAATCGAAGCTAATTTTAGCAGACATCAGTTTGTATGGCGCACTCGCTGGAATTGGTGAGGTAACATTATTAGCCAGCCAGTCTTTCACAATTACAGCAGATGTCACAGAATTACTGGCAATTACCACTGCTGTTAAACATACTACAGCAGAACTAGATTCGGCGATCGCACCGCCAACTACTTCTAAAGAACCATCACCCCTTGATTTAAAACTCTTTAATCTAGTAAAAATAGCAAAAACAGATCGGAATCTGTTTTTTCATGCATCGTCAAAAAAAGCTTTACCACCACGAATTGATCCGCGAGCTCTACGAGAAGCCTCACTGCGGGAGTCTAGGAATGGGAAATCAGCAGCAGTGCGATCGCCTAAATTGCCAACGTTTTCTCACGGGGAGACTAAAATGATAGCCGCTGCTGTGTTTTCTGAAACCTCGTCAACATCGGAGCGTTTAGAGAACACAGATACTATAGTTGCCGAGCGTCAAGTGCCAATATTTGAGGAACAGACAACACTTTCTCTGAACGCAGGCACGACTTTTAGATATTTGACACGGGTTAAAGCCTTACCTACTAACTTTGAAGAGGTTCAAAGCAATGCGCTACATACCCCCGATTATCAAACTTTTGAGGAATCCCAGGAGCTTAACACTACTGTAGCTGAGTCGGAAAATGCAACTGACTTAGTAGAAAGCGATGAAGATGTACCTCAATTACTTGCTGAGGATACACAATCTCTGGATAACTCTTTTGCACAAGTAGTTGTTCGGCAAGCTTCTGAATTAATCACACCAGGCAACCCCTATTCATCCCCCTTAATCAGAAAGTGGATGCAGACTCAAGGCTACTCCTTGCCTGAACCGTTGAATGTGCAATCTCAGAATTACTATACTTATATTCCAGTTAACCAGACTATTTCTGAAAAACATCCGCTTTCTTTGGGCGAAGAAACTTCGACTGCTGATGTCAATTCGCCGTTAGTATCTGACATGGGGACACCAAGCGACACGGTGGAAGAAGATACAAACATACAAGAAGAAGCGGAAAATGTATCAGAAGTTTCTTCATCACTCCAAGTATCACAGCTCGTGCCTCTGCCTCATCCTCAGATACAGCCGAATTGGTTGGCACAAGAAATTGTCGTAGATGATACAGCCAATGAACCTGAAATTGGTGTTACGCAGAGCGCTTTGTTTGAACAAAAGGACGAACCAGTACCAGATTTACCGATTTCTCTAGCTATAACAGCGGCAAATTCAAGTCCGTTGCCAATTCCGCAGTTGCATGTACCAGAAGGTGAACTTATCGCTGGCAAATCTGTCAGGGTGCGCGTCCATCTGCCTTACGCTCGCTCGCAAATGGCTGTGAAGTTATGGATTGAGGATTGCCAAACGCGCTGGTTGCTAGACGGTCCGCATTTGCTCAAGAATTTGCTACCTAATTCTTGCGGAGATTTGGAGGTGATGACTCAATTAAATATTCCCTTTGGCTGTTTGGAAATTCGCTTAGAGGCGATCGCTATAGATATGGCAACTCAACAGGAAAGTCATAAAGTTACAATCGGCAGGACTGTGATTCCTCCCGATTTGCCAACTTTGCAGCTAGATGAACTGCTGGGAATGTGATATGGCGTTAAGAGAGAAAACTTTTTTCTTACATCTCTATACCCATATATAAAATCTCAATTTGTTAAAAATATGATAGATTTTCAAAAATGAGGCAGAATTTGCAGTAAGCTCATCTTGAATTGCAGTGAGATTTAGCAGGAATCTTTACTATGTCAGCTTCTTTTTTGCCTTCTATCTTGGTTCCTTTGAGTTGTTTAATTTTTCCAGCAGTGACATTTGCGTTCATGTTGATATACATTGAACGCGACGATGTAGGCTAATTGCATAAATCCCTAATACCCAAAAACCGAGGAGCAATTTTTCACGGTTTTTGGCAGATTTATCAGGCTACTGAATATTAAAATACCGCCTATCTTTAAGAGACAGGCGGTATTTTTATGCTGATTTCTCAACAATTGCGCTTAAAATGCACATTGACGGTATTCAGTTCCAGCCACAATTATATGGAAGAACCGATTCCGGCGTAAGCCCCGTAAAAGAAAATGCCTACAACAGTAATTACACCTAAGCCTACGATTGTAGCGACAATCCACAGGGGAATTCTTCCACTTCCAGACACAGCTTTTCTCCTCCCTTAATAAAAAAATCAGCGCTTGTTAAATAAACAAGGATTAATACCAGTCGTTCTTTCTTAGTTAAAGAAGTAACTGGAAAACAAAATCCCTAGAACGAAAATTAGTAGTAGTCCCAGGAAAAGCGAAGTCCGGTTTAGTTCAACCGGCTGTTGGTTAGGATTTGGCGATTTATCCATGAGTTCCTCCTAGCGTTGAATAAACTGCATTGAAGCGATCGCACCCAAAAAGAAAACGGTGGGTACAGCTAGAGTGTGAACTGCAAGCCATCTAACCGTAAAAATGGGGTAAGTAATTGGTTGATTAACGTTATTGCCGCTGGTCATGACTTAAAACTATTTTCCGGTAAATTGATCAATTTGTTGTTTAGCTTCAAAGCGATTTTTCACAATTGGCGGTGCTACCTGCTCTGCTCTTGGGTAATACTCATTCGGGCGAGGTGTACCAAATACATCATAAGCCAGTCCGGTGCTGACAAATAACCAACCCGCAATAAATAATGCCGGAATGGTGATGCTGTGAATTACCCAGTAACGAACGCTGGTAATAATGTCCGAAAACGGACGTTCTCCAGTAGTACCTGACATTTAAATTCCCACCTTTACAAAGATTGTTCTTGAGAATATTATCCTACAAAGTTTAGAAAGAGTTACAACTTGCAATCAACTTCTCATAAATTGCAACAGAAATACCCAAGCTTGAGGTTAAAACTAAGCGGACTCTGACTTAGATGTTGCTGCAAGGTTTGGTTGATATTTTAGTAAAATACCGCGATCGCCAATAATAAATCCCTGTTCCGGAGAAAAGAACACAATCTTATACAAATTCGCCGGAACTCCTTCTACATCACGGTCTTTTTCCCAGGTTTTGCCACCGTCAGCACTCCGTAGCAAATTACCACTACCACCACCTAGCCAAATTTCTTCAGGTGTGCGATATCCCATATCCAGTAAGCCCCAGCTTGTAGACACTTCTGGATATTGAGCTTCTAGCCACTCTTCAGGTTTCTCTGGATCATTAAATAGCACTTGACCGCCTCGTGCTAGCATCCATAACTGCCCATTGTCGGTAAAACCCATATTTTCAACTCGCCGAGAACTATTGCGGTTATGGGGCATCCAAGCAGTTTGTCCCGGTTCCCAAGTTGAGTAGAAGTTACCTTTGGCAGAAACCCCGACATATTTACCATCAGGCGATCGTTTGATGTTACGCAGCACACCAACAGCTTGTTCTACCTGTGCCTTCCAGTTTTGACCACCGTCTGTTGTTTTATATATTGCTCCTACATTCGTAGCCATCTCGGCTGAGTTTTTTCCCAATGCCAAAATGCTAATTGGACCACCGGGTAGCTTTTCGCTGACGGGAATGCGCGACCAAGAAGCACCTTCATCATTAGTGTGCAACACTAGACCTGGTTCTCCAACTATCCACCCTTCTTTCCCAGAAAAACTGACTGAGTTAAAGCGATACTTCGCATCGTCCAGTTGCAGTGTTAAAGGTTTCCAAGTCTCACCACCGTCTTTTGTTTCTAACAAAGTGGCGCTGCTACCTACTAAGTACCCATGCTGAGGGTTATCAGTAAAAGCAATATCCAGCAGTTTCGCCTGTGTTGGCACAGAAATGATTTCCCAAGGATTGTAGCTGGTAGAGGCAACTTTGCTACAACCTATACACATGAGGACGACTACCAACAAGGCAACTATTCTTTGCCAACTTCTCACAATTGAATGCATCTGTATTTTTTAGTTTCTTCTGAATTTGTCTAGGGGTTCTTTCAAAGGTTTACTTTAAGTAATCGGTTTTTATGTAGGTAACGTATATAACAACCTACTGTAAACCGTAGAGACTTAAAAAAAACAAGAAGGCAAGAGCCAATCCGCCGAAAATCAGGATATTCTTTTGGGTCGGTGTCAGCTGGTTGACACCCAATCCATAACCGAGATTTTCCTTAAAGCCGGATGCTGTGCCTTGAGGACCTACGTTGGCGAAAGCGTTCTTTTTCGCAGCACAAACTGGGCAGCGCCAAGTTATGGGCAATTCTGCGAAAGGTGTTCCTGCGGGAATGTCATTGCTGTCATCTCCCTTTTCGGGTTGATAAACGTAACCGCAAGCACGACACTCGTAGCGGTCTAGCTCTTGAGTCTCAACAGCTTGTTCACTCATGGCGGCTGAGGGGCAAATATTAAATATACGTTAAAAATTATGACATAACTGCTAGGCTTTTCTATCACAATCAAAAAGGAATCAAATACCTCAAGCCTGTCTGTTTCCCAGCATTCAGCATCCATCAAAAAGATATAATAATGTAAAAGAAGGTAACAGAGTTATTTACACCAAAAGCGGTAGGTAGATATTTATTGTGTTTGTCCTCAGCGGTTACGAGTACCTTCTAGGCTTCTTTTTAGTTTGTAGCCTAGTGCCTGCCCTGGCGCTTTCAGCGTCGAAGCTCCTCAGACCCAGTGGTCGCAACCCAGAACGGCGCACCACTTACGAATCCGGCATGGAACCCATCGGTGGAGCTTGGATTCAGTTCAATATTCGCTACTACATGTTTGCCCTCGTCTTTGTCGTATTTGATGTGGAAACTGTGTTTCTCTATCCTTGGGCGGTTGCATTCCACCGTTTGGGGCTATTGGCATTTATTGAAGCACTGATTTTTATTGCGATTCTTGTAGTCGCCTTAGTGTACGCATGGCGTAAAGGAGCTTTGGAATGGTCTTGAATATTAATTCAACTACCGAAGATAAAGAGAGAATCATCAACCCGATTGAGCGTCCTACTATTACTCAAGACCTTTCAGAAAACGTAATTCTGACTACGGTTGATGATTTATACAACTGGGCGCGGCTTTCGAGTCTGTGGCCCTTGCTATTTGGTACGGCTTGCTGTTTTATTGAGTTTGCAGCTTTAATTGGTTCCCGGTTTGACTTTGACCGTTTCGGACTAATTCCCCGTTCTAGTCCCCGACAAGCTGATTTAATTATTACGGCAGGGACGATCAATATGAAGATGGCACCTCAGTTGGTGCGTCTTTATGAACAAATGCCGGAACCAAAGTATGTAATCGCTATGGGAGCTTGTACCATTACTGGTGGAATGTTTAGCGTCGATTCTCCCACAGCAGTGCGAGGAGTTGATAAACTCATTCCCGTGGACGTGTATTTACCCGGTTGCCCCCCCCGCCCAGAAGCCATTATTGACGCGATTATCAAGCTGCGGAAGAAGATAGCTAATGATTCGATGCAAGAGCGGAGTTTGATTAAGCAAACTCACCGTTATTACAGCACGACTCACAATATGAAGCAAGCCGAGCAAATTCTCACTGGTAAATATATGCAGTCAGAAACTCGCTTCACACCGCCCAAGGAATTGACGGAAGCTATTGGTATGCCCGTACCACCTGCGCTGTTAACACAGGGACAAAAGGAGGAAGCTAGCCGTGGCTGATGAAGAACCTAAACCAGTACCAGTAGAAAAAGAATCACTGGTACAAGCAGGTAAAGTTTCCCAGTGGCTAACAGAAAATGGCTTTGCTCATGAGTTTTTGGAGCCTGACCATAATGGCGTAGAAATTATTAAGGTTGAGCCAGATTTCTTGTTGCCAATCTCTACTGCACTGTATGCCTACGGGTTTAATTATCTTCAGTGTCAATGTGGCATTGACACTGGAGCAGGACAGGAGTTGGTCAGTATGTATCACTTGATTAAAGTCGGTGATAATAGCGATCGCCCTGAAGAACTGCGAGTGAAAGTCTTCCTACCACGAGAAAATCCAAAAGTGCCTTCAGTGTACTGGATTTGGAAGACCGCAGACTGGCAAGAGCGTGAATCTTACGATTTATTTGGCATTGTCTATGAAGGACACCCGAACCTCAAACGGCTGTTGATGCCAGAAGATTGGGTAGGTTGGCCCTTGCGTAAAGATTACATCTCGCCTGATTTCTACGAGATGCAAGACGCCTACTAGAGTGAATAGCAACTCACACTCTTACCCCCCTCTTTACTTGCAAAGAGGGGGGTAATTTTTTGTTTGACATCTTTTTCTGCGTTGGTGAATGCTGGAGTTTAGACTAGTTCGCGGTGCGAAACTCCAAACCTTTACGGCAATTGATGTACATCAAATTTAAGCGCACCCACCCAAAACTTGAGCCGTAAATTTATAGTACACTTGAACTAAATATGTTCCCAAGGCAATTCCCGGATGGATGCGCGAGGCTACTATTTATTTAACATCAGTCGCAACACCATCGATGTGTAGCTCAAAGGGCTTTCTGAAACCGGAGACTACCAATTGACTTTTCCCGTTAAGTCTCAAAAAGCTTGCTCACAAGGAATTTAGGAGAAAGCACAGCATACACAGTACAGTAATTGAAATCGGGTGCTAGAGGTGACAAGCACCGTACTCAGCCCACAGCCCCCGCAATTGTTGTTCTCAATCCCCTTCAAATCCAGGTAATAAACGCCAAATCACCAAAATTACCCAAGGTGCTAACAGTTGCTTGGGCGCTTGGTTGCGATCGCTCGTTTAGGTGGATACCTGGAACATCGATGCAAAACTCCAATTGGCATCCAGGTACTGTGGCGAGGCTGGTTAAAATTGTATGACAAGAGTGAGGGTTGGCAGCTT
>JAESFM010000090.1_pt1 | contig 42202 bp, 40 predicted proteins | sample 9266171 | NCBI WGS metagenome assembly JAESFM01 (sample SAMN14505069, study PRJNA617099) | algae metagenome | isolation source: Hassallia sp. WJT32-NPBG1 and co-occurring heterotrophs from well developed... | place: USA: Mojave Desert, Joshua Tree National Park, California | collected 2006-06-22 | reverse complement strand
TTCGCATAGATTTACCTATATATCACCTCTGTACTACCAGCGTAGTATATTTTCCTCTTTTTTAGGTAATCTTCTGCCGGGAAGGGAGTAATACCTGCCCCTTTCCTTATCCCGAACTCAGGTTAACCAACTGAGTCTACTCTCCACCACATCTTGACAGCCTGTTGTCGTTTGTGAACTAGCTGCTTTTTGCTAATGCACATAAGCGTAAATAAATCTCCACCCCAACGGGAGAATCAGTACGAATATTGAGGACTGGAGATTTATTTTTATGGATCTCCCTAAGAGGCATAAAAAACACATAATAAAGTAAAATATCTGTTGTTATTAGCAGTTTTCTCGTCTTTGCTGCATTCTCATACAAGTTAGAGTCAAATAAATCCCAGAAATAACCAGGGACAAGAACTGAAAAAAGCTAGATTTGTTCACGTGTAGAAACTAAGTGTATACCAGTTTTCTAGAAATGAAAGTAAGAGGTGCTTACAATTTTTTTTAGTCTGATTTAACCAGATTCATTATCCCTAATTCTTTGAAAAACGAATTTAGTTAATAAGCTCCCAAACTTATCTCGGAAAAAGTAATTTTTATCAAATTATTCATAATTGATTTAACTTATCCTTATTATTAATATTGCTAAAATTATTTGCAAATGTAATCAGTAGAAATCGGTATTTACAGATTCAAAGATATAAATTTATTTTATTTAAAAAAATAAAAATATCTTGTTATCACCAATGATGTAGTTAATACTAAAGCCAAAGCAGATTAACCCAACTATTGCAACTGCAACGCACTGCCTCGTCTTACTCTTCTTCATAGAGATGCACGCTTCTGCTGAAAATCTTTGAAGCGATCGCCTTTGTTCTGTGAAGTCAGTCTACATGATTTTTCGCATCAAAAATAGCAAATATCTCAATAAAATTTGATGTATTATCTGTTAAATGTTTGCTAAAGGCGTAAGTAAAATTGAGAGGTGAATTTATGACTTATAATAAACAGATTTATTTTCGCTTTTGTCTGGTTCAAGAGAACGCCGGTTTATTAAAGAAGCCGGCGTTCTAATACCAATTTTATGTCAGGTTGCGCTTTATTCGCCCTGCGCTAAGCGAACAAGCGTTTAAGCCTGGACAGGAGTCGCAGATAGCGCTCGTGACCTTTCTTCTCAGATGCGGAGACGCTCCTTGATGTGCGAACGGGTTCAACTTCGGAGTGCGGGACGGTTAAGGCATCCGCGCTTGTCCTAGGCTAGACAAACAAAGCCCGTCTGCACAAGCTAATTAGGCGCATCTTCATAGAGAAACGGTATGAGCCCCATCCAATAATTAAAGGAATTTTGGCTACAAAAAATTTAAAGCTTGACCCCGGACATCGGTATTCAACTTGCCTTTGTCATAAACAATTTCACCACCGACAATAGTTGTGTGTGCCCATCCGGTAAGATTCCAACCTTCAAAGGGACTCCAACCACATTTAGTTAACAATTCCTCACGCTGGACTTGGCGGTAGGTTTGCAAATCTACCAAAACTAAATCAGCATCAAACCCAGGTGCGATCGCTCCTTTATTAGGAATACCATACGCCTTCGCCACAGCGGTTGACATCCAATTCACAACTTGGGCAACACTACATCGTCCTTGCATGGCAGCAGTTAACATTAAAGGTAAAGAAGTTTCCACCCCAGGCATTCCAGAGGGGCTGTTGGGATATTCTAGAGCTTTTTCCTCTAAAGTGTGAGGGGCATGATCTGTGGCGATGAAATCAATCACCCCATCGCGCAAAGCTTGCCAAAGCACTTCATTATCGTGAGGCGATCGCAAAGGTGGATTCATCTGCGCCAAAGTGCCAATCTTCTCATAAGCGCTGGTGTTCAACAATAAATGTTGTGGTGTCACCTCTGCTGTTACCCAACTCGGTTTATCAGAGCGCAGCAAGTCCGCTTCTTCTGCCGTTGACATATGCAGAATATGTAACCGTCGTTGATATTTTTTAGAAAGTTTTAACGCCAGCTTAGTTGCCAAAAGTGCTGCTTGATTATCTTGAATTTGCGAGTGAATAGCAGGATCGTGAATTCCGGCAAATTCCTTACGACGTTCGTTGATTCTGGCTTGGTCTTCAGCGTGAACGGCAATTAAGCGATCGCCTTGAGCAAATATGGCATCAATTGCCGTCTCTTGAGCCACCAGCAAGTGTCCGTGTGCCGAACCCATAAAAATTTTAATTCCTGGTGTTGGCTTGGCATTCAGCAAATCTGGGAGATTTTCTGGAGTTGCGCCAATAAAAAAGCCATAATTAACGAGGCACTTGCTCTGAGCGCGTTGCAACTTGTCGTCTAAAGCTTGCTGAGTAATGGTGAGGGGACGCGTATTCGGCATTTCTAGAAAGGAGGTAACTCCCCCTTTGGCACAAGCACAACTCGCAGTGAACAAGTCTTCTTTGTGTTCTAGTCCTGGTTCCCGGAAGTGTACCTGGGGGTCAATTACCCCTGGCAACAAAGTTAACCCATCTGCGTCAATTTCTGTTGTTGGTGTTGCCGTGGAGATTTCTGGAGCGACTTCAATAATTTGGCGATCGCGGGTCAGAACATCCCCTACTATTAACTCACCATTAGGTAGAATAATGCGAGCGCGGCGAATCAGTAAACTTTTTGGAGATGACATGGATTTAAGAGCCAGAAGGAAAATTAACTTTTATCGTGACAGAAAATAATTCTTTTCGGTTAAATTGGCTGCACCATTTTTAACAATTTTTCGCTATTGGTGACAAAAAAGTTTATTTTTTAACTATGAATCACCATGTCAAAATGCCAAAATAACTATAAACTCACATTTCCCCGGTTAAGATAAACGAACACAGTGGCTATGGTAGTTTAATTACCTGCATCTTCCTTTTACTTCAGTAATTTAATGCATAATAAAGTGTCTGATAACAACTCTAACCAACAACCTGATAATTCCTGGATCGCAGAACTAGGTAGAACAGTAGTATTAAGTATAATTCTTGCCTTGGGAATTCGCACCTTTGTTGCGGAAGCTCGCTGGATTCCCTCTGGTTCAATGGAACCTACCCTGCACGGTTCAGAAAATCAGTGGGAGGCAGACAAAATCATTGTTGATAAGTTGAAGTATAAATTTTCTGACCCACGCCGAGGAGACATTGTAGTATTTTCCCCTACAGAAGAGTTGCAAAAAGAACAATATCAAGATGCTTTTATTAAACGTATAATTGGTTTACCTGGAGAAAAAGTAGAACTTAGAGATGGCAAAGTATACATTAATAACAAAGTTCTTCAGGAAACCAACTATCTTAGTAAAGACTTCCGCACAGAAAAAGAAGTTTGCACCTCAGGACCACAGCCACCTTTTTTATCCAAACCCGTGACTATACCGCCTAACTCATATCTGGTATTAGGAGACAACCGTACCCAGAGTTATGATGGTCGCTGTTGGGGTGTTGTTCCTCGCGGAAACATTATTGGTCGTGCTGTACTTCGTTTTTGGCCTTTAAATCATATTGGCGGAATCGATAATAAGACACCACTGTATCAAAATTAAAGAGAATTTATTTGGGGAAGACACTAAAATGAGTCGTAAGCAAAATCAAGTATCGCCATCTTTAAAAGAGCAAAATTTCTGGATAGAGACAACTAAAACTATTGCACTAAGTTTAATTTTTGCTTTTGGGATACGCACTTTTGCGGCACAAGCTTTCAACGTCCTTTCGGGATCAATGGAGCCGACTTTACAAATTGATGATAAATTTCTTGTAGACAAGGTGAGCTACCACTTTAGTCAGCCAAAACGGGGAGACATTGTGGTATTTTCACCTACACAGGAGCTTCAAAAAGAAGAATACCACGATGCTTTTATTAAACGTGTGGTTGCATTACCCGGAGAAAAGGTAGAACTCCGGGAAGGCAAAGTTTACGTCAACAACAAAGCTCTCTTGGAAGATAATTACTTTAACTCTCAACCGTGGACATCGATTGATGTTTGCAGGGTAGGAAAGCAGCCACCTTATTTGTCTCGACCAGTTACTATACCTGCAAATTCATACTTGGTACTAGGTGACAACCGAATAAATAGCTATGATGGTCGCTGTTGGGGCATTGTCCCGCGTGAGAATATTATTGGACGTGCCGTAGTTCGCTTTTGGCCTTTAAATCATATTGGCGAACTAAATAAGTAACAATTACTCATGTAAAATAAAGAACCGCAGCCTTTAGAGTAGCTACATTTATGTATGTTAAAGCTAACAAAGGTTTACATCTGATGTGAGAAAATGCCTGGAAAGTAAAGCCTGTTTTTCAAGTATATTTTCAATTTATAGAGTGCGTTGATGTAGTTTCACGCACTCTATTTTTGTTTTATTCTGTATGTCTTCCTTTTCTTGCTGTCTTGCCGATTCGTTCAATTATATATTTTGATGAAAGTTTAATGCCTGCATTTTTAATTTTGAATTCCCCGTTCGCTAGTGCATCTTTGTTTGGCTTGGTCTCCCATCTCCCCCCACTTCCTCTACTCCCGATCTCTTCTTGAAGATACAAGACACAGGTATCGGTATCGCACCTGAAGAAATTGGCATACTTTTTCAAGCTTTTGGGCAAACTGAAACTGCGAGACGATGACAATAAAAAACGGGACTGGGTTTAGCCATTAGCCGCAAGTAGGTACAACTGGCGGAGATATGAGCCTCAGCTGTACCCTTGGTATAGGTAGTACATTTGTCTTTGATATTCAAATCGGTTTAGCACCAAGTAAAAAAAATACCGCATATTAGTGATTGGTGATTGCCAAACAAGTCGAATTTAGTTAGTGAGAATACCGAATAATTTTTATTTTGAAGTGAATTAAGCTACAAATAGTAAAGAAGCGATCGCTATTTGGTCTTCTTGGCAAGCATACTTGAGATTTATGGACATGCGGGGATGCCTGTTATGGACAGTTGTCAAGCTCTCAGGGAGATTAAAGCCAAGGAGACATTGAGAGTAGGGGGAGTAACTCCACCCGCTCCCCTTGAGAAAATTAGGGAATTAACTAGAACAAACGGAGAATGAATTACAAGCGGTTAGATCCTCATAAAAAAGATATTTTGATTATTGACGATACAGCAGATAATTTGCGAGTTTTATCCTCACTACTGACAAAGCATGGGTATAACGTTCGCAAAGCTTTGAACTGGCAAATGGCTCTAACTGCTTGTCAAACAGTATTACCCGATTTAATTTTGCTTGACATTATGATGCCAGAAATAGATGGCTATAAGGTTTGTCAACGTTTAAAAGCGAGTGATTTAACTGCTGATATTCCGGTGATTTTTATTAGCGCTTTGGATGACGTTTTTGACAAAGTAAAAGCTTTTGGGGCAGGAGGTGTAGACTATATTACCAAACCTTTTGAGTTTGAAGAAGTTTTAGTGCGTGTCAAAAATCAACTAGCGTTGAAAACAGCGCGAATAGAAATATTGAAATTAAACACCGAACTAGAACAAAGAGTAAAACAACGCACTGTTGAATTAGAAAAGGCTCTACAAAAACTTCAGGGAGAAGTTACTTTTCGGCAGCAACTACAAAATAAACTGCTGAATACAGCACTGCATGATTCACTGACTGGATTGCCGAACCGAGCTTTGTTTATTAAGCGACTAGAAAGAGCTTTGAATCGTGCTCAACTAGAAACTGATTTTCAGTTTGCCGTGCTGTTTTTGGATTGCGATCGCTTTAAACTTGTCAATGATTCTCTTGGTCATCTGGTTGGAGACGAATTGCTCATAGCGATTGCCAATCGTCTTGAAAAGTCTCTACTTTCGGTTGATACTTTAGCACGATTAGGCGGAGATGAATTTGGAATTATTATCGAAAATTTGACAGATATCAGTATGGCGATTAAAGTTGCCGAACATATTCTGCAACAGTTTTCACTACCTTTTGAAGTGTCTAGATATGAAGTATTTGTAAATGCCAGCATTGGCATTAGTTGGGGCAATAGTGATTGCCATAAACCTGAGTATTTGCTGCGCGATGCTGATACAGCAATGTATCGAGCTAAAGCTTTAGGAAAAGCTAGATATCACGTTTTTAACCCGGAAATGCATTACAGAGCTACCCAGCTTTTAGAGCTAGAAAACGATTTGCGTAGAGCCATCGAACGGCAAGAATTTATCGTTTACTATCAACCAATTATTTCTTTAGTTACAGGCAAAATTTCCGGGTTGGAAGCACTTGTGCGTTGGCAACATCCTACTCGCGGTTTGATTTCTCCTGTAGAGTTTATTCCGGTTGCGGAAGAAACAGGTTTGATTGATGCCATCAATATTTGGGTATTGCGATCGGCTTGCGAGCAGCTAACTACTTGGCAAAATCACTCAGCGACACTAGAATCTTTAACTATCAGTGTCAATTTGAGTGTACGCTTGTTTTCAGACCCTAAATTATTAGCACAAATTGACCAAATTATTCAAGAAACTAAAATAAATCCTGCTTGTCTAGAAATAGAAATTACAGAAAGCGTAATTATGGAAAATAGTCAGGCACTGAAAAAAATTTTACAACAATTAATAGAGCGAAAAATTAAGTTAGTTATGGATGACTTTGGTACAGGTTATTCATCATTAAGTTATTTGTATAACTATCCTTTTAATGTCTTAAAGATTGACCAATCTTTTGTAAAACGTATGCAGGAAAACGAAGAAAACGTGGGATTAGTGCCAGCGATGCTGGGTATTGCCAACTCAATGGGGATGAGTGCGATCGCTGAAGGTGTAGAAACAACTTTTCAGTTAGCACAACTAAGAAATTTAAACTGTAATTTCGCTCAAGGATATCTATTTTCTCGACCTCTAGAACCAAAATTAGTTCTAGACTTCATCACTAACGCGCCTCAATGGTAACTATATTATCGCCCGCTGACAACAGTTCTGGGATAGATTAGTCGGTACAAAAGCCTTTCTTAGATTTATTTTTTACCTCAACCTCCGTGGGCAAAGGCTGCGGATTACGATTATCGATTAGCTATCAGATTGTAGTGCAAAAACATCAAGGACACATTCCCTGCTGCTCATCACCCTTCAAGGAGCAGAGTTTGCGATTCAAATCTTATAGAGCAATCTGAGTCATTAGTCAATAGTCATTATTTTGACACTTGACCCTTGACTTTTGACCTTGGACTCTTGACTCTTAATGCAAAACTTTTTATTTACTAAGGACTACAATTTTCAGTCACATATAAGCATAATAGAGAAGTGACTGATCTGTTTAACCCTTTACGCTCCCTTAAGGAAGGTCACTGGTTTAAGCTCATCTGCGGCGCCAGTTTCCAACATTTGCCTGCGGTCAGTAGTTTAACATTAGCCTACACATTGGCTGGCGCTGACTGTATAGATGTCGCAGCTGATCCGGCGGTAATTGCAGCAGCGCGTTCAGCGCTACAAGTAGCCAAAGAATTAGCTGGGGATGCAAAGGAGCGAGGCTTTGGCAATAATGCAAAGCCACCTTTGTTAATGGTCAGTTTAAACGATGGGGAAGACCCCCATTTCCGCAAAGCCGAATTTAATCCTACTGAATGTCCTCCGGACTGCGATAGACCATGTGAAAATATTTGTCCAGTGCAAGCAATTGTATTTAACGGCATAAAAGACGACTTTTCGGGAGTTGTATCGCAAAAATGCTATGGCTGTGGTCGTTGTTTACCAGCTTGCCCTTATGATATAATTTATACAAGGTCTTATGTTTCAACTCCAGGAGCGATCGCACCGTTGGTAATGTCAACCGGGGTAGATGCCGTAGAAATTCATACACAAGTAGGGCGCTTAACAGAATTTAAACGATTGTGGCAAGCAATTTCACCGTGGGCAGATCGTCTTAAGGTAGTAGCAATTAGTTGTCCCGATGGCGATAACTTAACTGACTACTTACACGCACTTTACGATCTGATTGCCCCGATAAACAGTGCCTTAATTTGGCAAACTGATGGTCGTCCGATGAGTGGAGATATTGGAGATGGCACCACTCACGCGGCAGTGAAATTAGCCCAAAAAGTTTTGGCAGCAAAATTACCGGGATATGTGCAGTTAGCAGGAGGCACGAACAGCTACACCGTTGCTAAGTTAAAAGCAATGGGATTGCTGAGGAAAGCGGGAGAAGCGTGGTGTGGGGGAAGCGTGGTGGGGAAGAAAAATAATTTTTCCCCCCCCTCCCCTCCTCCTCCCCTCCCCCCCTCCTCCATATCCGGTATTGCATACGGCAGTTACGCCCGTGTACTGCTGTCATCGATTCTTGAACAGTTAGAAACTAAGGAGGTGCAAAAAGCAAGTGTTAAGGCGAAGACGCTTGAAGAAGACGAAGTATTACTTTGGCAAGCTGTAGAGCTTGCTTATTCTCTCGTTTCCCAGCTCAAGTCACAGTAGGAGCGCTAATGAAAGCGCGTTGCGGACACATTATTAAAAAAGTGTCCTATCTATCTCTAAAAACGTCACCATAGAAAGCATGACGATTACAGACGATCTCCAAAAGTTATTAGACATTGTGCCCCAAGACCTGCGTCAAATACTAGAGAGTCATCCCCGACGAGATAGTTTAGTTGAAGTAGTCTTGGATTTGGGTCGTCGCCCAGAAGCTCGTTTTCCCCAGAGCGCCGAGTATCTGAGCGAAATACCCGTCACTCAAGAACAGATAGATGATTGCATCTCAAGAGTGGGAATTTTTGGCGGAGATAATCGGGCAGGAATTGAGCAAACTCTGCATCGGATTAGCGCCATCCGCAACCGCACCGGCAAAATAATCGGCTTGACTTGTCGCGTCGGTCGAGCGGTGTTCGGAACTATAGGCATGATCCGCGATTTGGTAGAAACTGGTAAATCGATTCTCATGCTGGGGCGTCCGGGCGTCGGCAAAACTACCGCCTTACGGGAAATAGCTCGTGTTTTGGCGGATGAATTAGATAAGCGAGTGGTAATCATTGATACGTCCAACGAAATCGCTGGAGATGGTGATGTTGCCCACCCCGCTATTGGTCGTGCCAGACGGATGCAAGTGGCTCATCCCGAACTTCAGCATCAGGTGATGATTGAGGCAGTGGAAAACCATATGCCTGAAGTTATTGTTATTGATGAAATTGGCACAGAACTCGAAGCCCTGGCGGCACGTACTATTGCTGAGCGCGGTGTACAGTTAGTAGGTACGGCACACGGCAACCAGATTGAAAACCTAATTAAAAATCCGACTTTATGTGATTTAGTTGGGGGTATCCAGGCTGTGACTTTGGGGGATGACGAAGCTAGAAGACGGGGCAGTCAAAAAACTGTTTTAGAACGCAAAGCACCTCCCACTTTTGAAATTGCTGTGGAAATGCAGGAACGGCAGCGTTGGGTAGTACACGAAAGCGTTGCGGATACAGTTGATACTCTTCTGCGGGGACGTCAGCCCAGTCCGCAGACAAGAACCGTTGATGATAGTGGCAAGGTGGCCATCGCCCGACAGTTATCTGTAGTAAACGGTCGTGGTGGGCAGCAGCAAGCCGTTGGCGAAGAATCTTTCGCATCAGCGCGATCGTCCAACGGCTGGCGTTCATCCGGACAAATGGTAGCACTGCCGCTATTATCTCCTGAGCGAGAGCGGGTGGGTGGGCAAAGTGAATTTGACCGCTTATTAGATGAATCTTTCAATTATTCTGAGAGTATTGATTTGGCTACTCCCAGACACGCTGGACCAAACGGCGAAGATTTGCCATTGCACATTTTCCCATATGGTGTTAGTCGCCACCAATTGGAACAGGTAATAAGTGTGTTAACTTTGCCGGTTGCATTGACAAAAGATCTTGATAGTGCTGATGCAATTTTGGCACTGCGATCACATGTCAAAAATCACGCCAAACTCAGGCAAATGGCGAAAGCTCGTCATCTACCCATTCACATGATTAAGTCAAGCACGATTCCCCAGATTACCCGTGGTTTACGACGCTTGCTAAACATGGACGATCCGGAGCTAGCTGATGATCGCGAATTGCAATTGTTTCTCCACAGTGGCAGCGATGATGAAATGGATGCCTTAGAGGAAGCTAGACTTGCCGTAGAGCAAATTGTCATTCCTAAAGGGCAGCCAGTGGAATTACTGCCACGTTCTGCCCAAGTACGTAAAATGCAACACGAGTTGGTAGAACACTACCGCTTGAAGTCGCACAGTTTTGGGGATGAACCAAATCGGCGTCTGCGGATTTATCCGGCATAACCTCTCCCCCAACCCCCTCTCCTGCTTTGGAGAGGGGGATTTTATTTAGGGATCTTACTCACCCGAATGCAGTAATCGCCGTCAGGCTAAAGCCTGCGGCTACACGTACGTATTCCGCCTACGCGGACTACGTAAATTCAAGGTTTTTGAGAAAGCCTTAGAAAATTATCCTGAATTCGTCAGACAAGCTATTCAAGATCCACTCTTAAAGTTAAAGAATGACAAAGCATTTTACAAAGTGAAACTGCTGTAATAATCGCAAAGGCGAATTTTTTAGTTAGGCAAAGTATATATGAATCAACTAACTGTAGAATTACCTCCAAATATTTCCATTGAAGAAGCACGATTACTGCTTACTGTTAAACTATTTGAAACTGGAAAACTATCACTCGGACAAGCTGCAAAGTTAGCAGGTTTTTCTAAAAAAACATTTATAGAATTATTAGGCAAGATGGGGGTTCCGGTAATCGACTATCCGGCTGAGGAATTAGAACGGGAGATGAGTTTTTGAGCGAACAGACAGTTACTAACAGTACATGCCTGATTGGGTTAGAGCGTATTGGACGATTAGATATACTGCCTCAAGTATTCTCCAATGTCATGATACCGTTAGCTGTACAGGCTGAAGTCGGCTTATCCGCAGATTGGCTGAAAGTAAGAGCTGTTCAAAATATAGCAGTTGTTGCTACCCTGAAAACTCAAGTAGATGATGGAGAAGCTGAAGCAATAGCACTAGCAATGGAATTAGGAGATGTCTTGATCATCCTTGATGATAGAAATGCTCGGCGTATTGCTCAACAACTTAATTTAAAAGTAATCGGTACTGTAGGAATGCTGCTACGCGCTAAACAAAAGGGTGTGATTGCTGAGATTAAGCCACTACTAACTGCATTGTCACAAGCGGATTTTCGCATTTCAGCGTCTCTAGTTGGAAATGCTTTACGGCTTGCTGGAGAATTATGAACTATGAAAGAAGAACTAGAGAAAAAGGAAAATCCACCGGAATTTTGTAGACAGGCTATTCGGAATTAGATGAGGAAAAAAATTCAGATGACGCTACAGAAGGTTAGTGAGTATATAAAGTAAAAAATGATGAGTGATGTAGAGAAATACATTGCCAGACGCAAGCAAACCGATCCTGAGTTTGCTTTTATATTTTGAGTCTGGATATTCAAGCTTTAAAATTGGGGTGCTGCTTATGCAAGCAAGAATTGAAGCGGGAGTGACACAAGAAGAATTAGCGCATCGGTTCAATTTGCATCAATCTACAATTGTTAGTATTGAAAACGATGGGTCAGATGTTGCTATATCTATTTTAGAAAGATATGCAAATGCTTTAGGGAAGAAATTTTATATAGATATTAAATAACTGCCTAAGCATTTTGCTTTGAGGATGCGATCGCACGACTGCTGTTTTCTACAAATCCGAAGTAATAACGTTTTGTCTCAACTGTATTTCACCCAAAGTGTGAGAAAGTTTAGGTTGGAAAGAAGGAGACGTCGAAGGCAGAGGAATCTTATATCTTGCTTCATTAGAAAAATAAATCCCCAACAAAGTACCAAGAGTACCAAGCAATACAAGCGCACCCATAGCCATTAAAACAAGTCGGATGAAGTTAGTGGGTATTGATGTCTTTGTGCCATTATTTGGAGTTACATTTCGTCGAGTTGCTTGCTCGTTTGGAAGCTCTGGTTTGATAATCTGTTCAATAAGCGCACTGTCAGATTGTATTTTGCACTCCTCAAGCCTTGACATGAGAGAAGAGAAACGACTTACAACAGCATTAGATCGCTTTGAATTTAACCAAGCTCTGCAATACGGAAGATGACCTTCAGAAGCAGTTAAAGCAAAAATAAGGTTATCATCTGTACTCCAGCTACGTCTTACAAACCAGCCAACGCGATCGCCAAAACGCTGAAAGACTTCGTAACCTGCGCCTTTAGTGCCTCCAATGCTTCGCCAAATACGCTGTTGTACACTAAAACCAAATCGCGCATTGCTATATTTAACCCAAAGTTGGTCGATGTGGCTGAGGTCTTGACAGGGCAATTTTCTCAAATCTTCTGCTTCAAGTTGACCCTGTTGTTCTCGACGAGATAGCTTTAGCACAATAGCTCCGGTTTCCCTGTCAGCCTCTTGCCAATTTTCCGCTGCTAGCAATTGTTGTAATCGAGTGTAATCTATGACTCGCTCATAACCAACAGCATCTGTTGGAGTTTCCAACTTGACGCTAGATATGGAACTAGTAAACTCAGATGTTGAAAGTTGAGGGCTATCGGCAGAATTTGAAGCAATTGTATTTGCACCTTCCGTCTCAAACTGATTTTTTATCAGCAACTTAGGAGTCAGATGCTCTGGAATACTTGCTATGTGGATAGCATTCTTACCAAATTTATAGGCATCTTCAAAACTTCTCCCGGCACCCAAACCATCGTAAAAGCCAACGGCAAATTCAATTGCAGCTCGATCGCCGATCGCCTGACTCATACCAATGACATAATCTATATGTTGCGCGATCGCTTTAGCTTGAAACTCAGAATAACAAGCATTGAGTACCACACATTTTACGTGTTTGGTGAACAGATCAAACAGTCCCGCTAGTGCCTCTCCATCTACTAGCTTCGCCTTTCCTCTGTCATCCTCAAATACCAAGCCGTCTTCACCCTCACCATGTCCAGAAAAATGGACAATCTGTGGCTCAAAATCTAGCAAAGCTTGGCGAATATCTCTGTAGCGCACTGCCAGCTTTAGCTTGACTTCAAATTGATCGCGTTTTTTTGCTCTTTGTAAAACTTCCTCGATGTCACGCAACTCTTCCTCTAGACGCACTCTGTTCATGTCTTTCGGGTGCGCTGCCAAAATCAGGATTTTGTTGACTGGAGTTCTACTGTTCATGCGAGGAGTTTATGTAGATACCATTTGGCACTGAAATTTTTAGTAATTTGGTAGGCAATTCGCCGCTCACAGCCACTTCACAGGATAAATACTGCCTTTAATGATTACATATAAATAACCGTAAATTCCGAAATTAACGAAACAAATTTAGATAAAAATTAAATGATACTATCGCTAAATTCTATTGTTATCCTACTTTTATACCCGCAGAGGAAACAGAGTAATGTTAAAAGTTTTTGCCGATCGCGGTGGTACATTCACAGATATTGTAGCTGTTACTAATAATCAGGCGATCGCAGATAGGCTATCAAGACATCCTGAACGCTTTCTAATCGTTCCCCTAGCAAACCAGCAATGGGTGATAGTTTATAAATTACTTTCAGAAAATCCCGAACAATACCAAGATGCAGCAATTCAAGGAATTCGGGATATCATCGGTCTTTCAGGTAACGAACCTATTCCCACAGAAACTATAGAAGTGGTAAAAATGGGCACAACAGTTGCCACAAATGCACTATTAGAAAGAAAAGGCGATCGCCTAGCCCTTATCATTACCAAAGGGTTTAAAGATGCCTTACGAATTGGTTATCAAAACCGTCCTAACATCTTTGCTCGTCATATCATTTTACCAACGATGCTTTATGAGCAAGTAATTGAAGTTGATGAACGATATGATGCTCATGGTCAAGAATTAACTCCTGTAAATATAGAGCAAGTAAAAAACGACTTACAAGCAGTTTACAATACAGGAATTCGCAGTTGTGCCATTGTTTTTATGCATAGCGATCGCTATCCGAAACACGAACAAGAAGTTGCCCAACTCGCGCAAGAAATCGGATTTACGCAAATATCTGTATCACATCAAGTTAGTCCTTTAATGAAATTGGTCAGCCGAGGAGATACAACAGTCGTAGATGCTTATTTAACTCCGATTCTGCGTCGCTATGTTAACTCTGTATCTAGCCAGCTACCTGGAGTCAGATTAATGTTTATGAAATCTGATGGAGGCTTAACCGATGCACAACAATTTCAAGGCAAAGATAGTATTTTGAGTGGTCCTGCTGGCGGTATTGTCGGCGCAGTTCAAACTAGCAAAAGAGCGGGTTTTGAGTCAGTTATTACTTTTGACATGGGTGGAACAAGTACAGATGTTGCCCATTACAAAGGAGAATATGAACGACAACTAGATTCAGAAATTGCTGGAGCGAGAATGCGAGTTCCTGTATTAGCAATTAATACAATTGCGGCTGGTGGTGGTTCAATTTTATTTTTTGATGGTTCTAGTTTTCGTGTGGGACCTGAATCCGCTGGTTCAAATCCTGGACCTGCTTGTTACCGACGTGGTGGAGCTTTGGCAGTAACAGATGCTAATGTGATGTTAGGCAAAATTCACCCGCAATATTTTCCTTCTGTTTTTGGAATAGATGGTAATTTGCCATTAGATAAAGATATTGTTATTGATAAATTTACACAATTAACTCAAGAAATTGAAGCTATTACAAAAAATGCTCGTACCCCGGAACAAGTAGCCGCTGGATTTATAGCGATCGCTGTCGAAAATATGGCGAATGCAATTAAAAAGATAAGTTTACAAAGGGGCTATGATGTCACTGAATATGTCCTTTGTTGTTTTGGCGGTGCAGGAGCGCAAGTTGCTTGTTTAATTGCCGATACTTTGGGGATGAAAAAGATATTTTTGCATCCTTATGCTGGAGTTCTTTCTGCTTATGGAATGGGATTAGCTGATGTTAGAGCGATTAGAGAACGAGGAGTAGAACAACCTTTAACGCAAGCATCAATTCCGCAATTACAGAACTTAATGAAGAATTTGGAAGTTCAAGGGAGGGAAGAATTTGAAACGCACCAGGTAGCAGAGGAAAGCGCAGAGGTACGCGGAGGTTATGAAGAAGAGTTAGTTAGAAAGGTTAATTTGAAGTATGAGGGGACTAACTCTACCTTGAGCGTAAATTTTGCCTTAGATGTGGCGGTAATGCGAGAAGAATTTGAAATTGAACATAAATCTCGCTATGGTTTCATTCAATTAGAGAAAAGCTTAATTGTTGAATCCGTTTCAGTAGAAGTAATTCAAAAAATGGATACTCCAGAAGAACCCATAATTACTCGGAAACGTCCTCTAGATGAAATCCCCGCATTTGTTGAAACAGTACGCATGTTTAGCGCTGATAAATGGCATGATACACCCGTTTATCGACGAGAAGATTTACAACCTGAAGATAGTATTAGTGGACCTGCAATTATTGTCGAAAAAATTAGCACGATTGTAGTTGAACCATTATGGAAAGCAAGACTAACTGAACGTAATCATTTAATTTTAGAACATCTTTAGTTTATTCTTAGTAAGCACTTCAGCGCTTAAAAATACTCACGCTCGCTACACTAACCTCAACACAGTTTCACAATAAAAAGGCTATCCATTCATGGACTCTCGCATTCAGTCATATTTGCGCTTCGCGGCAAGCCAGCAACGTGACACGCAGCAAATCGGACCATTCCTGGCTACCTTCAACCGCCATAGCGCCAATCCCTTTCTTAACTATGCCATCCCCGACGACGCAGCCACACCGTCACTCACCGACGTAAACGCCTTAATCGCTGCCTATGAAAGTCGCGGACGAAAACCGCGTTTGGAGTACGTTGCAACACTCGCACCTGCTGTCGAAGAAGCATTAGTAGCTGCTGGTTTCACCGTTGAGGGACGCTTGCCACTTATGATTTGCACTCCTGGTTCAGAGCGATCGCTTCCCGTTCCCCCGGACATCGAATTAATCGTGCCAGTTTCGGATGCTGAGATGCTTGCTACAGTTACGGTGCAAAACGAGGCTTACGGAGAGTCTGCACCAAGCCCTGAAGATGGTCAACGTCTTCGCAATAGTTTAGCAGCAGGGGGAATCGCCGTACTTGCTCGTGTAGCATCAACAGGCGAACCTGCGGGAGCTGGAGTGTGTTCGGTGCCGGGAAATCAGACAACAGAAGTCGCTGGTATCGGTGTGCGTGTTGCTTTTCGCCGACGGGGGATAGCAGGAGCTTTAACAACCCGGCTGGTGCGAGAAGCTTTCGACGCGGGTGTTACGGTGGCGTTTCTCATGGCGGCACATGAAGAGGAAGTGCGAATTTACACCCGTGCTGGATTCTCTACAACAGGCGAAATTTTGCACATTTCGCTTTCACAGTAGTAAGCACTTCAGTGCTTAAATAAAGCGCTTACATTGATTAATTCATCACGTTTCATTTGTATTTGCGGGATAATTATCAATGTCAGTTCTAGGTTTTCAACGATTTTCACAAGAAGAGAATGTACAAATTTGCTGCGGCTTGGAAAAGTGAGCCGATTGTGTTTGGTTCTGCAAGACCTGGATACAGTAGTGAAAAAGTCAACCAGTGGATTGAGCTTATGCAGAGTCAAGACATTAAGCGCGTTTGTTGTTTACTTCCCCATACTCAGCTAACTCGTTATTCAGATTTGCTTGAAGTCTACCGACAGACATTTGGATTGGATCGGGTTTATTGGGCACCGATTGAGGATTTTCAATTTGCCGACAAAAAAACTCTAATCCAGCAAATTTTGCCGTTCTTAGCTGTCGCAAATCAGCAAAGTGAGAAAGTAGTGGTTCACTGTTCTGGTGGAGTTGGACGCACAGGACATGTTTTAGCTGCCTGGCTAGTCAGTGGACGAGGAATGTCTAACACTGCTGCGATCGCAGCAGTTAAACGAACTGGAAAAAATCCCTATGAAGCGGCAATTGCTGCTGTGCTGAAAGGTCGAAATCCTTGGAAAGTTATTGCGGAACTAAACGCACTTCTGGATGATTGTCGTCGTGCTGGAGAAACGTTGGTTTAGCTTGTAGTAACCCAACGAACACTCTTGTTTGCACCTTTGCGTTTCTACGTGAGATAAAAGATATTAGACCTCAAGACTCATTCTATAAATGTATGTTTTTTCATACCCTTTCCCTAAATAAGTGCAAGAAGTCTATTGATGCAAGTAGTCTAATTATTCACATCTCAACTAATAAAAATCAAAAATGTATACAACATCTCAACCCGACCCTGTTCGCTTAGAAATATTCAAAAACCTCTATCAATTTATCGCCGAACAAATGGGAATTGTTCTGCAAAACACAGCTGCATCGGTAAATATCAAAGAACGCCTAGATTTTTCTTGCGCTATTTTTGACTCTTCTGGATTATTAGTAGCTAATGCCCCCCATATTCCTGTACATTTAGGCTCAATGAGCGAAAGTGTTCGCAGTTTAATTAATGATAAAGGCGACACACTAAAATCGGGAAATGTCTATCTATCAAATAATCCCTACAACGGAGGAACCCATCTTCCTGATGTAACTGCAATTACCCCTGTTTTTGACCAAGATGGAAAACAAGTCATTTTCTACGTTGCTTCTCGCGGACACCAAGCTGATATCGGTGGAATTACTCCCGGCTCAATGCCTCCCCACAGTACCACGGTAGAAGAAGAAGGAATTTTATTTGATAATTTTCTCTTAGTTGAAGAGGGAAATTTTCGAGAAACACCAGTACGGCAGCATCTCTCAAATCATATCTATCCGGCTCGTAACCCTGAGCAAAATATAGCTGATTTTAAAGCACAAATTGCCGCTAATGAAAGGGGACTACAAGAACTGCGGAAAATAATTGCCCAATACGGACTTGAGACAGTCCAAACTTATATGAAATTTGTGCAAGATAATGCAGAGGAAGCAGTTAGACGAGCGATTGATGTTTTAAAAGATGGCTCATTTACTTATGAAATGGATAGCGGAGCGCAAATTCAAGTTAAAGTAACAATTAACAAAAAAAATCGCACTGCTAAAATTGATTTTACAGGCACATCAAAGCAACTAAATAGTAACTTTAACGCTCCTAAAGCTGTAACTCAAGCAGCAGTTTTATATGTCTTCCGGACTCTGGTTGATGATAATATTCCCCTCAATGCCGGCTGTCTTAACCCTTTAGAAATTATTATCCCTTCTGGCTGTATGCTTAACCCAACTTATCCAGCAGCAGTAGTCGCGGGTAATGTCGAAACTTCGCAAACTATTGTCGATGCTTTATATGGTGCTTTAGGTGTCATGGCTGCATCTGCGGGAACGATGAATAATTTTACTTTTGGAAACGATCGCTATCAATATTATGAAACCATTTGCGGCGGTTCGGGCGCAGGGATTGATTTTGATGGAACTGATGGTGTCCAAACTCACATGACTAACTCCCGCCTCACCGATCCAGAAGTCTTAGAAACCCGATATCCTGTACTTTTAGAAAGTTTTAGCCTTCGTCCTGATAGCGGCGGTAAAGGTAAACATTCGGGCGGAAATGGGGTGATTCGCCGTATCAAATTTATCGAACCAATGACAGCTAATATTCTCTCTGGACATCGATTTGTTCGTCCTTTTGGCTTAAATGGTGGAGAAGCCGGACAAGTAGGACGCAACTGGATACAACGTCAGGATGGAACTCAAGAGAATTTAGATAGCACGGCAACAGTAGAAATGCAACCAGGGGATGTTTTTGTGATTGAAACCCCTGGTGGGGGGGGATTTGGTGAGGAACACAGGCTGTAAGCCTGTGGCTATACGAGCAAAGCTCCGTTGGCGTTCGCGGAGCGTGTCGCAGACAAGCCTCTCGTTCGCGGAGCGTCCCGAAGGGAAGAGAAGCTTTGAGCGGAGGAAACCTCCGCTCAAACTTCTCTCTGCCGACCCAGGCTAGAATCTTTTAGCCCACGCAGGTGGGCTTTGTACGTATAGCCGCAGCTTTTAAGGTGTCGGTGAGGATTAATTACTCAAAATTTCTATTTTCACTGCGGCAACACCACTGCTAATCATTCCTAATTCTTTTGCCGCACCCAGAGAAACGTCAATTACTCGACCGCGAATAAATGGACCCCGGTCATTAATTCGCACCACAACAGAGCGACCATTGCCAGTGTTGGTGACACGAACTCGTGTTCCAAAAGGTAAGCTGCGATGAGCTGCGGTGAATCCTTGGGGATTAAATCTCTCACCAGTTGCAGTCCGATTACCACTTTCATAGCCGTAATATGAAGCCATACCTTTAGAGGTGGCTTGCACTTGCCCACCAGTATTTTGCTGTGGTGGCTTTTTCAGCTGCTGCGGCTGTTTAATCGGTTGCTGCGGTGGAAGTGCGATATTATCAATCTGGCTTAAAGCATGAGCGACATCAATTAGTCTCCGCAAGCGATTGGTGGCTTGCATCGCATCTTGTGACAGGTTATTGGTTGTATCTGGTAGACGTGTTGTGTTGCCATCGATTTCGACTAGTTCTTCGCCATTGACTTTGATGATATAGCTTGCGGCTTTCCAACTGACCGTAATTTGACTGGCATCAACTTTGTCTGTGATTAATTGGTTGATTTTAGCAGCGATCGCACTCGCTCTTTCATCTGAGTTGCTGATATCCGTTTGACTCACAAAGGTAAGAAACGGAATATTACGGATATACAGCGTTGTCGCCTGACGACCTGCTAAGTTATGAGAATGAATTTGAGTAACCATATCACGGGAAATAAGTTTTTCCCTGATCGATTGCGGCTTTTTCACATTCACCGCATCATTACCAGGTGTCTCGTCCGGAGTGGTAGAATTTCCGTTGGCTGTTGCAGCACGACCAACTGACGGTAGCCCCAAAACAGTTGTTGACAAAGCAACAACAGACCACAATTGCGTTTGTTTCATGTATCCGATTTTCTAAGGAACTGAACAACTGCGATTTTGATTGCTGGGATGTTCCACTGAATGAAAGTGACATCACCCGATAACTCAAACTTCGCTTTTACTTTTCTTTAGTAGTGACTGCAACACCTGAATGCTAGCCTTGAGATTTGAAAACTAAGATTTTAGCTTCAATTTGGTCAATTTACCAAAATAAAGTGGTAGTTGGCAAGCTAAAAATGTTACAAAAAAATATTGTGCGTGCGTAAGCCCTTTTTACTTTTTCAAATTAAAATTTTCTCTGTCATCAGGCAGGAAAACAACCTGTAAATTACTTAGATATTAGTAATATTTAATACTTTTATATCATTAAAAAGCAGTGTCTTAGTTCCCGTTCATTACCAGCAAGGGCGATCGCCTGAAATAAACTTTGCATTTCAATCAGCCATTTTCCTTCAGCAATGTACTCTTTCGAGGACTAGGCAAGGCGAAGTCATCAATATTACTCTAGTTTTACGAAAAGCATTGATAAATAACGAATATGGCTAACCCAGAATACAACATTGGTTTGTTAATGTACCCTGGCATGACTCAGCTTGATTTAACTGGACCGCATCAAGTGTTTGCGTTTATGCCTAATACTCGCGTGCATCTGTTGTGGAAGACTTTAGCAGCAGTCACAAGCAGTGAGGGAATGACAATTTTGCCTACTACGACTTTTGATGATTGTCCACCTTTAGATGTTTTGTGCGTACCTGGTGGACCAGGACAAGTAGAGATGATGCGGGATACTGAAGTACTAAAATTTCTTCAGCAGCAAGGACAAACAGCCAAATATATCACTTCGGTCTGTACTGGCTCTTTAATTTTAGCTGCTGCCGGACTGCTTCAAGACTACCGCGCTGCTTGTCATTGGGCATTTCGTGAGCAATTGGTGATTTTAGGTGTTGAGGTGGGAACAGAAAGAGTAGTAGTTGATCGTAACCGAATTACAGGTGGTGGGGTTACTGCTGGGATTGACTTTGGATTGGTAATTGCTGCGACACTCTGCGGTGAGGAAAGCGCTAAGATGATTCAGCTGCTTTTAGAGTATAATCCCGCGCCACCTTTTAACGCTGGCTCTCCAGAAAATGCCGGAGATGTTTTAGTGCAGCAAGTAAAGAAATTTGGAGAGGAATTAATACAAGCATCTTTGGCACAGACTCAGGCGATCGCACTTCAGCACTCATCCAAGACAAACTGAAGTCTGAGGCGTTGCGCGTACAAAGTCTGCCTAGCCGAGCCAGTGCGTAGGCATCAGCAGGGCGCTCCCACAGACGGTTTCCGTCGAGAGCGAAGTAACGCAAGGGTTTCCCGGCTTGTTCGCGCCGCAGCGTCTCCCCCTTCTCCCTTTGGGAGAAGCATCTGGCGTGCGAATGCGCGTCGTCGGGCATATCAATTCAGCACATCCTGTAATTTCGCCACCATCTCCGCACGCGCTGAAACTTCCAGCTTGCGAAACATCCGTTTCAAAGCTTGCTTAACTGAATTTTGGCTAATCCAAAGTTTTGTCCCAATTTCCGCATTAGTTAAACCTTGCGCCACTAATTCAGCTATTTCTAATTCTCGTGGTGTCAACTTACTTGCTAACTGAGAATTAAATGTAACTGATTTGGTGCGTAAAGTTGCGAGTTTTGCTGACAAATGCAAGCACAAGGCGCTAAGGTCGGCTAAATCGTTGGCATCAAAGGCAGGATTTCCGCTAAAACGGGCAAGGTTCAAGGTTCCGATCAGACGACCATCACAAATAATTGGACCAGTCATCACATGTTCGTGGTCTTGACGCGGGCAAAGTTGCTTCCAGCTTGTTGGGGATAATATTAATTGTTCGTGAGTCGGTGCATGGCGCTCGACTACGTAACGTCCAATAGGGTTGCTTTCTATACATACATCCGGGATATCTTGAATCCCATCCTTTGGTGTGGATTGGTCATCAAGCAGATGAATACCCCAACGTTGCACACCAAAATGTTCGCCAACTGTTTCCATGATGGCAAGTTTAAGTTCTTGCTCGTTTTGGGCGCTGGCGATCGCATGAAATACGCTATGAAGAGAATTAGGCATAAGTGTACCCAGTTGGGGACTAGGCAAGGCTCCATAATTACTTCTATGCTAATACCAGCAAAGGTAAAACGTTAAGATAACTAGTAGCGATAGGACACTAAATGACAGTTACACAAATTTCTGCCCAAGAACTTTTCCAGGCTGCTTATGAAAACCGCTACACTTGGGATAAAAATTTTCCCGGTTACACCGCAGATATCACCTTTAAGGAGGATGATAAGGTAATTACTGGTAAAATTCGCGTTAACGCCGATCTCAAGGCAGAAGTGTTTGACGTACAAGATGAGCAAGCACAGAAAATTATTCACGGTCAAGCTTGGGAAATAGCAATTCACCGTGTCCGTCGCAGCTTTGAACAAACCCACAGCACGAATACGTTCAGCTATGGTAAAACTGACGAAACTGGTGCAGTCGAGATTTTGGTCGGTGGTAAGTCTGAGGGCGATGGATACAAAGTCCGCAATAATGAAGTGTGCTACGTTCACCGTCTAATTCATGGTACTTTTGTCACGATTAATACTTTCAGCAGTCACGATACTGGTGAGGGCTATTTATCCCACACTTATGACTCTGTATACCACGACCCGAAAACAGGCGAACAAAGAGGTGGTCGAAGCGAATTTACAGACGAGTATGAAAAGGTTGATAACTATTTTATCCTCAATCGTCGCGAAATTCGCACCCAAACAGAAGGACAAGTTTCAACTCAAGAATTTATCTTCTCGAATATCAAGTTGTTAGAACCTGTTGCAGGTTAATTTTTGTCATTCATTAATTAAATAATCAGGCGATCGCATTTTGGAAGTTTTTCTCAGGCGATCGCTTTTTTTTCAGCGTGTAATGCTCAAAAGATAAAATCAATTTATCACAACTAGCAAATTACTTATTTCCAAAAGCTAGTAAAAAATATGACACTATCTTCTAATCACACCCCGCGTCGAGGACGAGTATTTCCAGAAAACCAACTATCACCGGAAGACAAAGCACGACGTAAAACTGAAGACGAATTATTTTATCAGCGTTGTCGTATGATTTTTGACCGAGTTCAACCAGAACTTATTAAAGAACACTACGACTGGTTTATAGTGATTGAGCCAGAAAGCGGAGATTATTTTATTGAGCCAGATGAAAATGTTACCAGGCAGAAAGCTCGTGAGCAATTTGGTGATACTATGCGTCTCATGATGCGAATCAATGAGACTGGAGCCTGTGGCAAAATATGATATTTGGAGAATTTAACAGCCAGGGTGAATTAATCTTTGAAATCGGTTTGATTGCTGCTGATGGTGATATAATTCCAGTCCAGGCGCTTCTAGATACAGGATTTACTGGTTGGCTGGCAATTGATAATCAAGATGCTCTGAGTTTGGGATGGTTGGGCGAAAGTCAGAAAGAAGAGATGCGAACGGCAAGAGGAGAAGTACAATTTAATCTTTATCAAGGAAGCGTGCTTTTAGATCAAGAAGAGTTTGCAATTGCAGCATTGGGAGGAGATGAATTGCAAGATATCCTCTTGGGTGTACGTTGGTTGCAGACAAAGCGATTGCTAGCAGATTTTCCCGCAGGAGTGTTGACGCTGGGATAAAAGCACAAACACATTATTCGGTTTATGTCAAGGAAATTTATCCTCAATAATCTAAAATTAGAGTAGCGATCGCATTTATTTTTTCACGTTTCGAGTTCTGAACTCGGCGTTCCGAGTTCGGAACACGAAGTTTCGAGATCAAAGCCTGAAGTTCCGAGTTCGGAACACGAAGTTTCGAGATCAAAGGCTGACGTTCCGTGTTCGGAACACGAAGTTTCGAGATCAAAGGCTGAAGTTTCGTGTTCAGAACACGAAGTTTCGAGATCAAAGGCTGACGTTCCGTGTTCGGAACACGAAGTTTCGAGATCAAAGGCTGAAGTTTCGTGTTCAGAACACGAAGTTTCGAGATCAAAGGCTGAAGTTTCGAGTTCGGAACACGAATAATGAGGTTTAAAAGGCGATCGCTAATAGACCTCTCTCCAAACCTCTCTCCTGCAAGGAGAGAGGCTTTGAATTTCTCCCCTTCCCTCATCTACGTGTACACACAAGTCGGAAAACCTCATCCACATTGCCTTAAATCTGGTAGGGTGCGTTATGGACGGAACGTCCTAACGCACCGAAAATCTGGGATGGTGCCGTACCCTCAGCAATAACACACCCTACAAAACTAGGTTTTTAGGACTTGTGTGTAAACCGTAGCATAGGCAACTCTGTTAGGGGGTTAGGTCTTCTGAATGTGCTTCATTCAATTGAAAAACGCTATTCAAACAGAGTTAATTAATCAACTTGTGAATATTATCTTCCCAATTTGCACCATCAAAAGGGACAATTTCAAAGTTTGACATCACATCACCATCAAGACACCGCACATTCACATCAATACAATCGGGGTGACTGCGCGGAATATAAAAAGAGTGAATTCCACAAACAGAGCAAAATTTATGTTGAGCAACCCCCGTATTGAATCTGTAGTTTGTCAACAAATCTTCACCTTGCAGTAAAGCGAATTTATCTTGCGGCACAATTAAATGTAAAAAGCCCTTCTTTCTACAAATGGAACAGTTACAATCATCGACTTTGTGATTATCAACTACTACCTGAAAGCGCACTGCGCCGCAATGACATCCACCTTCATAAGTTGCTGGCTGATTGGTATTTGTTGTCATGTTAATTTACTATCACCGTGACTCCAATTTAGCAACCCGCGCCTCTAATTTATTAACTTGTTGCTTCAGTTCAACTACTAAAGTTGCTAGTCTATCAAACATCGGATCTTGTCGTGATACATTACGTCTGTTGTTACGCGCCGACTGTGGTAATGTAACTGGTAATCTTGAGGATGGGGAACGGTTTTGATTTAGCAGAGACTCTATCTGATTTAACCGCGACTCCACACGATTAACATCCGCTTCTAAGTTATAGAGACGGGATTCTACTAGCTGCGATAAGGCAGGGAACGATAAGAAACCGCCCCAAATAATAATTACCAAAAACACGGCGACACCAAGCGCCCACATTTTTTTCATATTATTGTCTAGCCTGCTTAGGCAGGCTTTGTACGCACAACGCTGCACCCTTCTAGGGTGAGGGCATTTATTTATCAGGTTGCAGATCAGAAAATAACCTCTGCCAATCGATATAATTAGCGTTATTTTCTTTCTCTTTTACCTCAAAGGTGACATTACATGCCTTTGTTTGTTGTAGCGCTTGCACGCAAAGTTCAGCTACATCCTCACGGCTGATTTTTCCTCTGATATTATCGCCTTGTTCAAAAACTAATTCTTTACCTCCAGCTTCTTCAGTTAACGCACAAGGTCTAATAATTGTATAAGGAATTCCACTTTCTCTTAAACTATCTTCTCCCTTTAACTTCCAAGTCAAAATTCCCCCCAATTGATCATTTAATCTGACTGCTGGCGGTTCTTCCTCTAAATTAATTCCTGGTCGTCCGGGACGAGTTACACCCGCTGAACTCACAAGAACAAATTGTGGTAAAGTTTCCTTGCCATACGCTTTAATTGATTCCAACTGCAAAGCAAAACCACCATCAGAAAACTTAGGATTTAAAGCGCCATCGTATTCAAACTTACTTAACATCAATTGAAATGAACAGATTTTGCTCTTCTCAATTGGCGGACAATCTTTGACACTTTTTGCTCGAAATACTGGAATCAAATTAGCAAAAGGGATGTGAATATCTATCCAAGTATTTGCCACAGTATCGAAAGAATAGCCGTAACCAATACCATCCCATACTGCTTCTGTCCGCAAAAAGATTTTATAACGTTTACCGTCACCTCTAACGCGCAAATGTATACCTTCGTAACCAGATAAGTTGAAAGGTGGTGAAAAATTTGTAGTTCTGACAGAAGCAAATCCGCCAGAATTTGCGGTGGAAACATTGCCGGTAAATAAAGCTGTATTTTCCACAAATTGCATGTTACTTGCACTCACACCACCCATCACCACATCATCCAAAGCACCCCAAGTATTCTTCAACTCCTCTGATATATTTGTGAAATCAAATATCACCTTTTCGCTCGATTTTTGCAGAGATTTCGCGGCAGCTTGTACCAAGTTTTTCACACCTTGATATTCCACGTTTTCGGGAGTATCACCGACTATTTCCGGCATGTAAAATTTGATGCCTTGATTGTATTTGGCTCTATCTGCTGTGTCTCCCTCTACTGGCTGCACCCGCACTGCTGTACAAGACACGACAGCTTCGATATTACTCATCACCAGGGAAGTTAAAGTTTCCGGTTTAGTAATATCCGCAGCAATTAAGTCAACATCATTACCCAAAATAGACCGTGCTTTGTCGATATCGCGCACGAGACATTGGACTTTATAACCTTTTTCAAGCAGTCGTCGCACCACTCGCTTACCGACACCACCAGTCGCACCTGCTACTAATATCGTACTCACGCTTTTTCCTCCTAATGCTTTATCTTTATTATCGTTGGGACAACAGATGAACGAGTGGAGAAGTTATTTACAGCAATTTTCAATTAAGTAGATCGTGCAGACCTCTCTCCATTCCTCTCTCTCTTGAAAAGCTTTGATCGGAGGAAACCTCCGCTCAAACTTTTCGCTCCGACGCGGAGAGAGGCTTTGACTTTCCCCCTTAAAAGCCAGGAAAGGGCGAATTATGCGAAAAATGCCAAAATATAAATAAGGTTATAGTACAGATGTATGCACATTCTTTGGTTTCGACGAGACTTGCGGCTAAATGACAACGAAAGTGTCGCGAATTCGACTGCTAACAATGCGGAAGTGTTACCGTGCTTTATCATTGATCCGTGGTTTTATCAGCAACCAGAGGTAGGTAAAGCGCGTGTAAGGTTTTTGTTTGAGTCTTTAGAAAATTTAGACCGCAATTTACGCTCTTTGGGTAGTCGGCTGTATTTATTTGAGGGGAATTCTCTAGATATTTTACAGCAGTTGACAAGACAACTCATGGAGGAGCCAGAGAAACCGAAGCTTTATTTCAATCGAGATGTGCAAGTTGAGTATGGTATTGAACGCGATCGCGCGATCGCAAGCTTCTACCAGCAACTCAATCTCGACTGTCACATCGGTCTAAATAACTTTGTGCAAACCGACGACGAACACCGCGACCGATGGTTTGATGAATATTACACTTATATTAGACAATCGCCACACCCAACTCCAACCCAGATAAATACCCCGAAGCATTCATTTAACTTACCGCAAATCACTATAAAACAACTTAAGCAAAAGTACAGCGCTTTTTGGGAAACAGAGCAAGTTTACTTTAAGGGTGGAGAAAAGCAAGCTTTGACCACTTTAGATTCATTTCTGAAGCGTAGATTCCACGGTTATCATTGGAAGCTTTCACAACCGTGGTTAGCTCAAGCTGGGTCAACCTCTCACCTTTCACCTCATCTGGCATTTGGTACTATCAGCGTGAGAAATGTCTATCAACGCACCAAAGCAAGAGCAGCAGAACTTGTCAATGAGCCGAAAGCGGAATTTTCTTTAAAAGCGTTTCGCGATCGCTTGCGTTGGCACGATAGCTTTACTCAACGGTTGTACTTTCATCCAGAAATAGCACACACCAATCGTTATCCTGAGTTTGATGAGTATTATACACCAACAGAATTAACTCCACAACAACAAGAGTTATTTCAAGCTTGGCAGCAAGGTGTAACTGGTTTCCCGCTGCTCGATGCGAGTATGCGGCAATTGCAAACAATGGGCTGGATGAACTTTCGGATGCGGGCAATGTGTGCTACATTCTTAACAATTAATTGTGGTATATCTTGGCATCACGGCGCACGTCACTACATGAATTATCTCGTGGATGGTGATTTAGCAATTAACAATTGGCAATGGCAGATGCAAGCTGGAATCACCAATCCTTTAAGTGACACTTTCCGTATTTATAATCCCAACAAAAACATTCCCGAAAAAGATGCAAATGGTCGCTTTCTTAACTATTGGCTTAGAGAACTACATAGTTACAGCTTAAGCGAAATTCTCGATGGAGCCTACATCAACAAAGGTGAATATCCTGCACCTATTTTAGATTGGTCAAAGACTCGGTTGATAAATGGCAAAATTGTCTCAGACATTCGCAAGCGCGTGCGAGAACGTATAATTTCCGAGGGTGGTGAAGATTATGAGAACGCGATCGCTACTAAAAAAACCGTAAATAAATACGTTGAATCCAAAGACAAACAATACCAGGAATTTAAGCAGATGTCTCAGCAATAACAGAACTTACGTAAAAACTCTCTCTAACTCTCATTCCTCTGTGTCCTCTGCGTCCTCTGCGGTTCGTTATTCCATGACTCGTGCCTAAGTCCCAAAAGCTGAAAACTTACTTTTTCTTCAAACCCCAAACATCCGCTCAAAGAAAGCTATTATTTCCGACCAAGCAGAGGTAGTAGCAGCAGAATCGTAGCGATAACCATCGTCGCGCATGAAAGTATGTTCCGCTTCATAAAAGAAAACTTGGTGAGGTATACCAGCATTCTCAAGTGCTTTAATTAAAATTTGGCGGTCTGAGTCTGGGATATGGGGGTCAAGAGTACCGAACACCATTAGCATTTCCCCTTTGATTTCGCTCACCCGCTTGATTGTATCAGCTATCCCTTTACCGAGTTTACCACTCGGAATACCTGTAGGATAGCAGCAGGCTGCTGCCTTAATTTCGCTTTCAAAGGCTGCCCGAAAAGCTAAATGTCCACCAATACAAAAGCCGAGAGTGCCTATCTTACCACTAGAAACCGAACTTTCTGCTTTGAGGAATTCTATCACAGCACGGCAATCAGCATCATAATCAGCGATCGCAGTTCGACGAGCATTATCATTACCCCGCATCCGACCAATATCGTCTGGTTCAATCACTAAACCAACTGGTTCAGTTCGATGAAAAATTTCTGGAGCTGCTACCACATAGCCATATCCTGCTAAGTAGTTAGCTAAACGAATCATTGCACCGCCTAACTGATAAATATCACTATAAAATATAATACCTGGGTAATTTCCTGGGGAAGAAGGTGCTGCTATATAAACACGCATTAAACTGTCATCAACTCTTAACTCGACATTGCGCTTAGTAATTTGCACTTTTTTGTCTCCTCTACACAAGTTGGTTAGGATGCGCGAACACCTTCATATGTTGATGCATATGAATGCATCTTTTAATTATTTACCTTTCTTTCTATATATAAGTTGTATTTGCATACTTTTATCTAAGATTTTATGTTTTACTTCAAATTTTTTAATTTCAATAGAATAAAAGTGAGGCTTAACACTTTTGCTACCTTCGTACCATTTGCGTGTAAGGTATAAAGAATTATCGAACTGAATAACATATATTTGCTACACTAGTCAAAACAAAAAGCCATCTACTAGTTAACTTACACCCTAAATTAACTCATAGCTTTTATGCCTCGTCGAACTCCAGCACCCAAACGCGCTACCGCTACAACTCTAGCACCCTCGACAGTCCACATTCGCTTAGAAGGGCTGGAAACACAACACCAACGTCTATTAACACAAATTAAGAGAAAACGCACCGAACTGAATAACTTTGTTGAGCAGATGCGCTCTATCGCTACACAAATTTATCAGCGCACTACCCCCAAGTTTCAAAAAATAAATGCTCTCGACGAAGAAATTCATACACTCTTCAATGAAATCCTAACTAAGAAAAAACTTGGCAAACAAACCAAGCACAAAATTGCACAAATTTACCACAATCTTCAGGTTGCAGGAATCATCAGTCAAAAAGTCGATGAGGAAGAAGATACAGAACTTGACGAATTATTTGAATTCAACGAACAAGAAAACGAAGTTCCACACGAATACCGACAGCAGCAATACCAACCCCAGCCAGAATTAGAATCACCGTCCGCTAGCAGAACCGACGAATCAAAAAAGATTCGCTCTTACTTCTTGCGTTTAGCCGAAATCTTTCACCCGGATAAAGCCACCGATAGCGAAACGCAGATGCGCCATACCGAGATAATGAAAGAAATTAACAAAGCTTACCAAGAAGGCGATTTAGCACGACTGTTGGAAATTGAAAAAAAACATGAGGTAGGAGAAGTTATTGATAGCAACAGTGAAGACGATTTAACCAGGAAATGTACTCGCTTAGAACAGCAAAATCAATTCCTCGAAACTCAATATGAAAGCTTAAAAGCAGAACTTCGCAGCTTTAAAAATACCCCAGAAGGCGCAATGGTTTCAGAATGCAAGAAAGTCAAGAAAAAAGGATTTGACCCGATTGATGAAATCTCACTACAAATAGAGTCTCAGATTAGCGTTATATCAGAAATACGCGATTATGTAAAAGACTTTCACTCAGCGAAGATGACTATTAAAGAGTTTCTCTGCGGTCCCGCTGTTTTGAGCTATTTAAATCAAAGTATGATCGAAGATTTTCTAGATCAGATATTAGACGAAATGGGTTAATAAAAAAAAAATTAGATAATTTTGGATTATAAATAAGTTGTTAATAAGTGAAAAATTCATTTGACGAAAATAAAAAAATATTTCCGCCCCACATCGCCGCTGTCACCAGCTACTGCAAAATATATTCATGAAATTAGTACATTATGCTTCGATTTCAACCTCCTGGTTTTGGGCATAAAGTCGTTAATATTTCCTTGGGAGCAATGGTTTACTATACCCAAACCACTGCACCTTGGTTAATGGCTGACATTGATTTACCCCCGCTACTGTTTCTGCATAACTTTGGTGGTGGAGCATCAGCTTATGAATGGTCTAAAGTTTACCCCGCTTTCGCTGCTACTCACCGGATATTGGCACCAGATTTAATTGGTTGGGGTGATTCTGCTCATCCAGTGCGAGATTATCAAATAAGCGATTATTTAAACACGATCGCTCAATTTATCACTCAAACTTGTGACACTCCTGTAACCGCGATCGCATCTTCTCTGACAGGTGCTTTGACTATCCGACTAGCGATTCAACAACCTGAATTATTTAAAGCCCTCTTTCTCGTTTGTCCCTCTGGATTTGATGACTTTGGGCAAGGTGCTGGACGTAGACTTCCACTTGGGTTAATTAATACGCCACTGTTAGATAACTTAATATATGCCCTTGGCGCTGAAAATGAAATCGCAGTCCGCAATTTTTTACAAAGTTTTTTGTTTGCCAAAGCCGAACGAGTCTCTGAAGAAATGGTACAGGCTTATTTAACTTCTGCACAACAGCCTAATGCCAAGTTTGCTGCATTGGCGTTTTTGCGCGGCGACCTTTATTTTGACTTAAGTTTGTATATCAAGCAATTAAGCATTCCAACAGTGATGTTTTGGGGTGAACAAGCACAGTTTACTAGTGTTAAATTAGGACGAAGGTTGGCAAATTTGAATACAAGTGCAATTCGAGATTTTCAGGCGATCGCTTTTTCGGGAGTCCTGCCACATTTAGAATTACCAGAGGTGATAATTGGTTTGTTGCAGCGTTATTTATAAGCTAAAAAGTGACGTTTAAACATGTCAATACGGCAAAACCTAGGGAATACTAAACATTAGTCAGACTAGCGCACAACCAGCATATCCGCTTGTGCCTAGCTTGTTTTTAGGTATACGTTCGGCTATGAACCATTACCATTCCCCTGATTGAGCTGGCATGAAATGAGTGAGGGGGGGAGATGAGGGGGATGAGGAGGATAATTCTTTCCATTACCGCGTTCCCGCGTTCCCGCGTTCCCCATCTCCCATCTTCCTCATCGCCGACTGTTAGACACGGATTGTTTTGTTTTGGGTTTCTTCTTGGATTTGATTGACTTGGAGGTAGGTTTTTCGATTTTTAGTTTGGGAGGACGACAGCTATCGCAATACAACGGCTGTGATGGAAAGCAAGTGCGTTCAACCACCAGATTGCATGATTTACAGACAAAGCGATAAACTTTTTGCTTAATCACACGAACGTGAGCCTTGACAAAAACTTCCTTAGATTCCACCGATTTGTTCCTTTCACTGAATAGTAGTTCTATGTCTGAGTTGTCTGAGATTCTGAGTTTACTAAAAGCAGAGCGCGATCGCTACGTCCTAGAAGTAGTTGACTTAGAGCGTCGTCTATCATTAGTCCGCAAGCAGATTACTACTCTAGAAGCTCTAATATCAGGGTACGCCCTAGAAGAGCAGATGTATCAACCTCAAAGACGTATATCTGATTCATCCTCAAGTACAGCTGTGCTCTTGAATAGTCAAGATGAAATTGAGCACTCCGGAATTGAGAACTCCGAACAGACTGCTTCTCAACTAGTTGATTCTACCGCTCCTGCCGAAAAAGAACCGGACATTTCCGACATTCCCAAACTTACCATTGCCAGAAAACCGGGAACTTTACCTTTACTGCCAGAATTCCAAGATTACTCGATTCAGAATGCCATATTGATTTTGATGCGTCAGCGACCGGAACTGCATTTTCACGTTGATGCAATTGTCCGCGACTTATATGGCGATCAATTAACCTTGTCACAGTTCAAAACCGCAAAAACCAATGTCAGTAAAATGCTATCCACAGGTGTGCAAATGGGTTTATGGTATCGGGTATTTCGTGCATTGGGCGTGTATACCCTGCATTATGAAAGAGGAGTGACAACCAAATCTATTGGGAAATAAGGTTGGGCACGGGGCATTGGTGCGTCCGTGCGTAGGCATTAGCAGCGCGCTCCCACAGACGGTTTCCGTCGAGAGCGAAGTAACGCTCTTGGTTTACCGGTGAGTCAGTTGGCAAAAGCCTATACCGTCCCGCCAAACTGACTCTCCCGTTGGGCAGTCACGCACCTGCCGTCATTGGGCACTCTCGTGACAGGGCTGCTGCCTTCTCGTCCTTGCCAATGACGCCAAGCTGAGTCTAAAGTCATCAAAGTATAAAGAAAGCGATCGCACTCAAGCAAAATATTAACCATACAGGACACTTATAAAAGCGGATGGTGGGTAAATAAGCCAAACTCATCAGCAACCATGTCAACAAACCTGTAAATGCGATTTCCCAATTCCCCATCAACACACCCAAAGACGGAAGATGGCAACCGACAATCAGGATGAAACCCTCTTTTTAAAGATTAAAAAACCCCCGCAAGTGGGGGCATTACTGAATTTTAGCTTTTTACTACTACACTCCTGGCTCGGCAAGTGCCTCTAGATGAAAGGCAAGATTGTTGAGCGACATTTGAATTTCGTTACTGTAAGAAAGAGTTCTCCACCTTCGAGTCGTGGCATTATCTAGCGCGGTTGTATCCAAGTATCGCGCAAAAACTACTAGCCTCTGTGAGTCTGTTTCAGCTAGCGCCAAATCTTGTAAAAATTCTTGAGGTGTCATAGTTTACAACTCCATTCATGTTCACGTTTCGAGCCTTTATATTTTTGCCACACCTGCATTTAAATTTCTGATATCAGCTTACCCAGATTCAAAAGCTTGAGCGAATGAGTTTATCCTGGATACACTCGTCCTTTCCAAGCACCCCCTCGTCCTTGCCAATGACGCAAAGCTGAGTCTAAAGTCATCAAAGTATAAAGAAAGGCGATCGCACTCAAGCAAAATACTAGCCACACAGGACACTTATAAAAGCGGATAATGGGTAAATAAGCCAAACTCATCAGCAACCATGTCAACAAACCTGTAAATGCGATTCCCCAATTCCCCATCAACGCACCCAAAATAATACCCAAAGGTGGAACGATATAAATCAAAATCATCCCCACCAAAGTCAAAATTAACAGCAATGGCGAATTATTCAATTGCGTATAAGCTGTACGCGCAACCATATCCCAAATCGTATTTAAAGAAGGATAGGGACGCAAACTGCGAGTTAAAGTACTTAATCCCAGCCAAATGCGACCGGTTGAGAAAGTAGAGACGCGATTAATCGCGTCTGTGGAGGTTTGGGAGGAAGATAACAGAGAACTTCCGTTTTGTCCCCCAAGTTCTCCTTGTCTCCCCATCCCCCCCTCTCCCCCTCCCCCCCTCTCCCTCTCCCTCCTCTTCACCGCAGAAGCAAGAGCGCAATCATCAATTAAAGCGTGTCGTACAGTTTTAATTCCACCGATGCGATTTAAGGCTTCTCTACGAATTAAAATACAGCCTCCGGCGGCTGCGGCTGTTGTATTATTTGGATCGTTAACCCAGCGAAAGGGATAGATTTTTTGGAAGAAAAACACAAAAGCCGGAATTAAAAGTTGTTCCCAAAGGCTTTTACAGCGAAGTCGCACCATTACCGAAACCAAATCTAAATTATCTTTTTCGGCTTTGGCAACAAGTCGGCGGAGATTTGCTATATCATGCTCAATGTCTGCATCGGTGAGCAAAAAATAGTCGGGTTTTTCTAGAGACGTTGCATGTAAGGTCTCTACAGCTTGAATGCCTTGTTCAATTGCCCATAGTTTACCAGTCCAACCGGAAGGTAGGGCTTGGGCAGAAACAATATGTAATTGCTGTGATTTATTTAAAGCGTGTGCCACACCTTCAGCTATATCTGGAGTGCCGTCTGTGCTGTGGTCGTCTACTAAGAACACGGTGAATGAGCCGTGATAATCTTGACGTAAAAGCGATCGCACAGTTGTTGGTAGCAAATCAGCTTCGTTACGTGCTGGAATTACCGCACACACCGTGGGTAATGATTCTAGCACTGTTTCTCCTACCTCTAGTCGCTGGTCTGTTCGCCAAAACTGACCCCGCAAAGTTAATAATCCAATCCAAGTTGCCAAAGATAAGAGTATTACCACGAATATAATTCCTTCCATAAGCTCTTGCCAATTCACTGCCTCTGTGAGCAAAATACTATGTTTGCTGATTGTAAGCAAAGAACTTTTTTTGTAATGGTGTGTCGGTAATATTGTTGAGATTGAGTCATATTACATGCAAACTCAAGATAGGCTAACAGTCAATAAAGTAACTGAAGCGATCGCTAAGAGCCAAAATCATCTTCTCTCGATTCAAAATCCTGGAGGTTATTGGTGGGCAGAGTTAGAATCTAATGTCACGATCACCGCTGAAGTTGTCCTTCTACATAAAATTTGGGGGACGAACTCCGAAAGACCTTTACATAAAGCCGAAACCTACCTGCGTTCTCAACAACGACAGCATGGCGGCTGGGAACTCTTCTACGGCGATGGCGGAGAACTAAGCACTTCCGTAGAGGCTTACATGGCGCTGAGGCTGCTAGGTGTCTCTGCAAGCGATCCGGCAATGCTGCGGGCGCGAGATTTTATTTTACAGCGCGGCGGCATCAGTAAAACTCGCATCTTTACAAAGTTTCATTTAGCACTAATTGGCTGCTACAACTGGCAGGGTCTTCCCTCGATTCCACCTGCAATTATGCTTCTGCCAGATGCTTTCCCATTTAATATCTATGAAATGTCGAGTTGGGCAAGGTCAAGCACTGTCCCTTTATTAATTGTCTTTGATGATAAGCCGATTTATCAAATTGATTCACCTATCACTTTAAATGAATTGTATGTTGAAGGTGCAGATATCGAATTTGAATTACCTCGCAATGGCGATTGGACAGATTTATTCATCACCCTAGATAATGCTTTCAAGTTAGCAGAAAACTTCAATTTAATGCCTTGGCGAGAAGAAGGTATTAAAGCCGCAGAAAAATGGATTTTAGAAAGACAAGAAGCAACCGGTGATTGGGGCGGAATTATTCCGGCGATGCTAAATTCAATGCTAGCTTTGAAATCGCTCAATTACGATGTTAACGATCCGATTGTCGTTAGAGGTTTGCGAGCAATTGATAATTTTGCGATTGAAACTGAAGATTCCTACCGAGTGCAACCTTGTGTTTCTCCAATTTGGGATACAGCTTGGGCAATTCGTGCTTTAGTAGAATCTGGTTTAGCAGCAGATCATCCAGCGGTAGTTCGCGGTGGAGAATTCTTGTTAGACAAGCAGATTTTGGATTATGGTGATTGGTCGGTTAAAAATCATCAAGGTAAACCGGGTGCTTGGGCATTTGAGTTTGACAATCGCTTTTATCCAGATGTAGACGACTCTGCTGTGGTTGTCATGGCGTTGCAGATTGCGAAACTACCTAATGAACAATTAAAGCAGCAAGCGATCGCACGCGCTATTAACTGGATTGCTTCGATGCAATGTCAAGCAGGTGGTTGGGCTGCATTCGATCTCAACAACAATCAAGACTGGCTTAATTTAGTGCCTTATGGTGACTTAAAAGCCATGATCGATCCAAACACGGCTGATGTTACCGCCAGAGTATTAGAAATGCTGGGCGAATGCAAACAGTCAATTGATACTCAAAGCTTGGAGAAAGCGCTTGTCTATCTCATGAACGAACAAGAAACCGATGGTTCTTGGTTTGGTCGTTGGGGAGTAAACTACATTTATGGAACTAGTGGCGCACTTTCTGCTCTTGCTTTAGTTGCACCGCAGACTCACAAAAACAGTATCGAACGCGGTGCAACTTGGTTACTCGGATGTCAAAACCCTGATGGTGGTTGGGGTGAAACTTGTCGCAGTTACAATGACCCTAGCCTTAAAGGACAAGGAAAAAGTACTGCATCCCAAACAGCTTGGGCAATAATAGGGTTGATAGCGGCAGGTGAGGCGATCGCTAAAATGGCGCTTCCTGCCATTGAAAAAGGAATTAACTACCTTTTAGCGACTCAACAATCAGACGGTACTTGGGACGAATCAGAATTTACAGGTACTGGCTTCCCCGGTCATTTTTACCTGAAATATCACCTTTATCAACAATATTTTCCTTTAATAGCTTTAGCCCGCTATCAAAATCTCTAGTGTTTGATACTTTCGTAGTGAGCGGCTTTAGCCGCTCATCTAAGCACTCATTTTCGGGCATTACCTATTTAAAAATAACTATGAAAAAAAACAAAGGTTTTAATGGTGCTGCTAAACTCACAGCACTTTTATTCTTGATAACTATTTTACTCACGCCTTTTGTAATAGTAAACGCTGGGCAACGCGGCGTATTGATGCAATTTGGTCAAGTTCAAGACACAATACTAGGAGAAGGAATCCACACAATCATTCCTGTAGTTAATACCGTCAAAAAATTGAGTGTTCGAGTGCAAAGTCAGGAAATTTCCGCAGAAGCATCCTCAAGAGATTTACAAGATGTCTTCACCGATGTAGCGCTAAACTGGCATATTATCCCAGAAGAAGTAAATGCCATTTTTCAACAAATTGGAGATGAAAATAGTGTTATACAGCGGATTATAAATCCAGCGGTTGAAGAAGTGCTCAAAGCCGTGATAGCAAAGTATACTGCTGAAGAAGTTATCACAAAAAGGGGGGAAGTGAAAGCAGGAGTTGACGATGCATTAACCAGACGTCTAGCTACTTATCATATTGCAGTTGATGATATTTCTCTAGTGCATGTCCATTTTTCAGCGCAATTTAGCCAAGCAGTAGAAGCAAAACAAATTGCCGAGCAAGAAGCAAAACAGGCAGAATTTATAGCGCTAAAGGCATCAAAACAAGCTCAGGCAGAAGTCAATCTAGCAAAAGGAGAGGCTGAAACGAACAGTTTGCTGCATGAAACTTTGACTCCAGAAATACTGCAAAGACAAACAATCGAAAAATGGGATGGCAAGTTGCCATTAATTGTTGGCAAGGACGTTCCAAAATTGTTGAATTTGAGAGATTTGGTAGATGCTAATAAAAATTGATGGTGTTGTTTGTTAGTGGGCAATGGGCATGGGGCATGGGGCATTGGGCATTGGACATTTCCCCTTTCCCTTTCCCCTTTCCCCCTCTTACAAAAGCCCATTTACCGTCTGAAAATTGCCACTAACAACTAACCACTTTTCATTAACCATTAGAGAATAAAACGGGAGTATCAAGAATCTTAAACTGAATTAGGAGGATAATCACTACAGTAAAGACTGTTGAGGAAATTAGACCGGTGAATAACTCTTTTTTCAGGTTACGTTCTTTTTGCTGATTTTGAAAAACATCTACAGACCCTAATTGCATTAAGAGAATTCCGACAACGTTAGATAGCCAGTAGCCGATAATTGAACAAGGTATAAGTAACTTTGGGGAAAATAAACTACACATATACCCAAAACCATAAGCAATTGGCAGATTGAATAATAAGTCATTCCACCAACATAATGGTGACAGCAAATAGCCAAGTACTAAAAAGAATCCACCTCTAAGTTTTTTCCAAATGTCTGGTTTGATGACCTCATTCGCGGTTTGTGATGACTCGTCAGAGGTGGTTTGTCCAGCTTCGCTCAATTGAGTGACTTCTTGGATGCTTGTCATGTTGTTACATAAATCCTATCGGCTTACCGTAGTTTATATAAAAACGCAGAAAAAGTCTAGCGTAGGAATAGAGTGCCATCTATGCAGCCGAGATTATCCCCGTCACTAATAGAATTAACGGAATTGAAAAAAGTAAAATAGCGATCGCCTGTTATCAGTTCCCTTCCTATCTACGTAATTATAGTATAATTATTTACTAAAATTTCAGGAGAGGTTGTGCGATCGCCTGATGTCTGCTTACCCGGAATATTTCAACATCCAAACATTTAAAATCATTTTTCTACCTTTCCCCCTCTTAAAAATCTCTTTTCCCTTTCACCTTTAACATGAGTCTCCTCCGAGGTAATAGCTATAATAAAAATGATGGATGAACTTAATAATATGACTAATCCCCCTTTAACTACTTTATTTTTGATATTGGGAATAGTTTTCCTGACAATTTCTGTTATTGGGCAATCAAAATTGTTTTTTGCTGAAATTAATCCAGGTTGTTTTGGTAGGTTTTTAGCTTTAATTATTGGTGTATTCAGCTTAATCTGTGCTGTTTTAATAGGGGTATTTCCCCTGGAAAGCGTTGATGTACTCAAAAATTATTTAGCGCAGCAGCTTCAACAAAATATAAGCTCGATTAACCAATTGTTAATTCGCTCATAACCAAGCAAATGTGAAAGTTTAATAATATATTACTTCGGGTGCGTTAGGAAAACGCAACGCACCCTTTAACTCCAGACTTATACAATTAGTATTAGTAATAAGCTCCTATGAGGCTATAAGTTAAAGTCGCTAATACCAAAAAATTTACAATAATGTAAATCAAATCACGCTTAAAAATAAAACTAAAAAGCGAAACTATTACACGAACTATAGGAGTAGCAATTAAAAGCAGCAGTCCAAGTTGAATAATTCCACGGCTACTACCTGAAAAAACAGCTTCTACCACAGCTTTAGGAGAGCGAAACTCAGATGGTGTTCCGCGAAAAAAGTGATATTCAGCAGGTTCGGCACCATGACGAATTAAATATAGAATACCGCCTAGTAAAACTACAGCACTAGCAATCATAACGCCATATCTGAGAAGATTGCTAAGTAGATTTTCTAGTTGCTGATCACTTGATGTTTTCCTAATTTTATTACTATCAATATCAGGAGTTATTTTGTTAGCGCGTTGTGTTAACTCTTGAATATCAGAATCTGGTTCTGACTGCAAAGGTAGTGCAACTACTTCAATTTTTGACTGTACCGATGATTTCCACTCCCAACCCGACGAATTAAATTTATACATTTTACAGCCCCCCTAATAGACTGTTATAGACCATCTTCAAAGCCATTACCACCAGCACAAGGCTGAAGATAATTCGCAAAATCTGCGTTTTCGCTCCCACTAGAACTTTTGCGCCCAAAAAAGCACCTGGTAATACCCCCAACATCACCGGCATTGACAATCCTGGATCGATGTAACCCCGTGCTAGGTAAACCCCTGCGGATGCAGCTGCTGTCACACCGATCATAAAATTGCTGGTAGTGGTGGAAACTTTGAATGGTAGACGCATAGCTTGATCCATCGCTAATACTTTGAATCCTCCCGAACCAATTCCAAGCAAACCAGAAAGCACTCCAGCTACTAACATAATGCTAAACCCAGCCGGCACAGATTGAACTTGATAAGACATCAATCCATCAGGAGTTGGGTAAGTACTATTGAGTTTTAGATAGTTTGCCAGAAAGTCAGTTGACTCAGTTTCGAGATTTTCGGGTCTAGGTCGTTGTGAAAGGTATGCTGAATAAATTAAAACGATCGCCAGCACAATCGTCAGCGCTTTGACAGAAATAAAACTAGCAATTAAAGCACCAACTATCGCGCCAATTGTTGTTGCCACTTCCAGAAACATTCCTAAGCGTAAATTAGTGTAGCCTTTTTTTATATAAGTACATGCTGCACCGGAAGAAGTCGCAATTACAGACACCAGTGAAGCACCAACAGCGTAGCGGATATCAACGCCAAACATTGAAGTTAATAAAGGAACAATTACTACTCCACCCCCTAACCCAGTGAGCGCACCGAGAAAACCTGCGCTAAATGAGCCAATCCAAACTAGTAAAGAAAATTCTAAGATATTCAAATTTAATTCCTCTTTTTTTAATATGTATAAAAAGGGTGAGATAATATTTTTATGCTTTAAATTTAAACAGTTATCTTAATACTTGTAGTAGCTGATTAATTGTTACGTGTGTTACATGATAGGCGGTGAAGCTGAAATATTATTCGTAACTTTCAGCCCCAGCCGATGATTTTTGTGTGCCGTGGTTACTCATAGGGCGATATTTCGCCATTAAATAGGTTTAGTAGAGTGAATGTGCCACTATCTACCATAATAAAAGCACCTAATCCGATCAGCACAAAAGGCATGAAATTATTGCCGTAGCGAGTTAGAACATCTGCGATCGCTTTGTTGTGGGTTAACTTATATGCCACATAACACAACACTCCTACCAACAAAAAGAAGACCGCTAAAATTACCAGCAGACTCTCCCAAGTCCTGCTAGCAAACAAAGGCACATAGATGCTAATGTTGTCAGTACCATTAGCAACCGTGACAGCTGCCACACTGTAAACTTGGAGATTGATTAACTTCGCAAAAATCGAGTTGTTATGCGGTGTTTCTCCCTCGTCTTCCTCTGATGTATCTTCAAAATTGAGCAGGCATTTAATACCGATTAGTATTGGCAGTAAGCCAAATAATCCAATCAAAGGACGCGGTATCATTAAACCGCCAAAGAAACCGGGAATACTGAGGATTATTAGTGTTGCAAAACCCATATACTGACCTGCAACAATATGCCAACGACGGAACGTAGCATTGACTTGTGAAAAAAACAGCGTCAGGAGAACCATATCATCGATATTGGTGGCACTGAAGGCTGTTACCCCTGTGAAGAGTGCAGTAACTAACTCGCTCATATTAATTTTTGATGCGTTTGTGGATCGTCAGCGTCGGCTTTCCCTGCAATTTTGTACTTTCCAAGATGGATGCGTTTTCTGTGGAAAGTCAAAAGCTGGAAATTTTATATCCCAAAACCAGGCAAAAGTTGGTACGTTCCACTTTTAATTAGGATGGAGAGTCCCAAGTAGATTAGCATAAACGGAAAGATTTTTTGACCATAGCGAGCTACAACCGGAGCTGCCAGACGATTACGAGTCATGTGGTAAGAGAGGAAGCACCACAGCCCAATAGTCAAATAGCAAACACACAAAATTACACCCAAACTAGGAAGATTGCTACTGGCAAACAAGGGCACGTAGATCCCAATGTTGTTTGCTCCATTTGCAATGGTGACAGCGGAAACGCGGTAGGTTTGGCGATCGCGTATAGTTGCCCATAGTGATTGATTATGGCGCTGAGGTTCGTCATAAAATGTGAAAACTGACACAGCTTGCACTGATTCCTCTTCTTCTCGACTCATTAAATTACTAATACCAATGGCAATGGGAAGGAAACCTAGCAATCCAATCCAAGCATCTGGAACAATTAAACCGCCGAATAAACCAGGGAGACTAGCAAAAACTAATGCAGTGAATCCAATAAATTCACCGAGAACAATATGCTTGGGACGAAAGGTACGATTGACTTTTCCGAAAAAGGCAGTCAAGTATAAATTGTCGTCAAAGGTGGTTGCAAAAGCGGCAGAGATCCCAATAATTAATGTACTAATTAGCCAAGTCATGATCGTTACACAATGATTAAATGCTGTTTTTCCTAATTTTTCTCTGCTTCTCGATGTGAGGATCAATCAGAGGTGGTGCGACTGGCAAACTGGTTGATGTTGCTACTCATAAAAACTAGCCCAATTAAACCAACCATAAAACTTACTCCCTTCCCACTCTAAGATTACCTAACTAGACCATAAATATGTTGAATTGTATTCTGAATTTGTTTTGGGGTTTGAAGTTGTGAGCCTTGAAAATAGGTTTCCAGCTTTTCCCGAACCTG